>OBXQ01000049.1_pt1 | contig 105082 bp, 88 predicted proteins | sample 1476641 | NCBI WGS metagenome assembly OBXQ01 (sample SAMEA2580174, study PRJEB22360) | human gut metagenome | biome: human gut; feature: human-associated habitat; material: faeces | place: Denmark | collected 2008/2010
GCCGCACCGAAGGAGGTGGTGGCCAAGCTGGGGGCGGCGGAAGCCGTAGCTCCTGGCTACGCCGAAGTCGTCGAAATCACTGTAAGGAAAGCCCTTGGCGATAGGGGAAAATGCCTTCAGCCCGTATTTGGTGACCCAGATGGTTTCCGGGTCGCCGGGGGCCCCGCCGGTGACGCCGGAGGGCAGATAAGCGCCCGGGGCTTCGCTGGCGGGAATCTGCGCCTCAAACTGGCCCACCATTCCGTCCAGCACCGCGCCATAGGCCTCCCGGTAATACCTGTAGTATTTCATGTCCTTGGTCAGCGCTTCCATGGTGGTCTCGCCGCTCTTTAATTTTTCCGCCACCTGGGTCATGTCCGCGGCTTTGTAGCGGGAGAAGTCGCCTCCGTAGCGCGCGCCCAGATAGGCCAGAAGATCCACCCAGTTCAAGTGGACGTCCGCCTGGCAGGTGTCCACGTCGTAGCGGAAGGCCTGGTTCATGGCCTCGCAGGTCACGGTGAAATCCACCCATTTTATGTAAGATTTTGCCTCGGGCGGGGTGGCATTTTCCTGCTTCTGGGGAAGCATTTTCTCCAGCCCCAGAGCGGCGGCCGCCTTACCCGCGTGGGCCATGGCAGCCTGCCCCGGCTCTGTGCGAAAGAGAAAAAATGAGAGGCACAGCAGGCTCAACACCACCGATTCCGTAAATATGATGGTCTTTTCGCTGATCGGACGGCGGGTCCGCAGACGTTTTGCTCGGTCTTTCCACCACATAGATTGATTACCTCCTTCAGTTCCGGGGCGGAGCCAGGCGCATTTTCAAAGACACGCGATGCCGCGGCGTGGGACACCCGTTTATGGTTATCTTATGCGTGGGAATGGTTGTTTAGACCTGGGGAGAAGGGGAAGGTGAAAATTTAGGGACGGCAGCGTGTGGCTTGGGCGAGGGGAGCGGGCCGGGCGAGAATAACGGGAGCGGGGCAGGCGAGAACGGCGTGGCGTGGACCGGGCGTGGCGTAGGCCACGCAGGCGCGACTCACAAAGCCCGGCCCATCAGCCCTATGCCCGCCGTCCGCATCCACTTGTAGCAGCTTCCATATCATGTTATGATAGGAGGGACTATAAACACATCGGAAAACGAGGAGGCGGCGCTATGAACAATTTTGAGTTTTATACCCCGACGCGGATGATTTTCGGCAGGGGAACCCATCTTCAGGTGGGGAAGATCGTCAAGGAATATGGATTTAAGAAGGTGCTGGTCCATTTCGGCGGGGCCAGCGCGAAGAAAACCGGGCTTCTGGACGCTGTGTGCGGCGCGCTGGAGGCGGAGGGAATCGGTTACGTGCAGCTGGGCGGCGTCCAGGCCAACCCAACCCTGTCCATGGCGAAAAAGGGAATCGAGCTGTGCCTGGAGGAGAAGGTGGATTTCGTTCTGGCCGTGGGCGGCGGCAGCGTGATCGACTCGGCCAAATGCATCGCGGACGGCGCGGGAAATCCCGGCGTTGACGTGTGGAAATTCTTCACCAAAGAGGCGGCTCCGGCCGGCGCCCTGCCCGTGGGCGCCATCCTCACCCTGTCCGCCTCGGGCAGCGAGATGAGCGCCTCCTGTGTGATTACCAATGAGGAGAACGGTTTAAAGCGCGGTTTCAACAGCACTACCCACCGGCCTCTGTTCTCCATATGCAACCCGGAGCTGACCTACACGGTGAGCCGTTTCCAGACCGGCTGCGGCACGGTGGACATCATGATGCACACTCTGGAGCGGTATATGGGCGGAACCACGAAGGAGACGCCGCTGACGGACCGGATCGCGGAGGGACTGTTAAAGACCGTGGCGGAAGCAGGCGCAGTGGCGGACCGGGACCCGGAGAACTATGAGGCCAGGGCTACCCTGATGTGGGCCGGAAGCCTTTCTCACAACGACCTGACCAGCGCCGGGAGAGCGTTTATGATGCAGGTGCATCAGATGGAGCACGAGCTTTCGGGCATGTATCCGCAGATCGCTCACGGAGCCGGGCTTTCCGCACTGTGGCCCTCCTGGGCCCGCTACGTCTGCGCGGCCTGGCCGGAGCGCTTCGCCCAGTACGCGGTGCGGGTGTGGAATCTGGAGATGAATTTTGAGAATCCCATGGAGACGGCCCTGGCCGGAATCAAGGTCACGGAGGACTATTTCAAGAGCCTGAATATGCCCACGAATATCCGGGACCTGGGCGTGGAGCCGGAGAAGATCGATGAGATGGCGGAAAAGTGCACCAATTTCGGGACGCGCACGCTGCCGGGGATCAGGGAGCTTGGAAAAGCGGAGATGATGGAGATTTACCGGATGGCCATGGAGGCGTAAGGGTAAGAAAGACAATCGGCCGCAGGCTGCACCGGCGGCCGACTCCATTCAAATGAAAAATGCCGCCATGCTGAGGGGCTGCTGTGCCATGAACGGCATAATCGGCAGTCCCGCGGCGTGGCGGCGTTTTTTTGTGATAGCAATGGGCGATTGTTCGAAGCGGTGATCCGCGTACATCTTTCAGTCGGCTGTTGGCCGCTGCGGATCACCGGAGCGTCTCGTCCAACCCCTGTTCCCGGCTGTTCTACAGATCAATCATCTCCCGGTCATCCGGCACCAGCAGATTCCCCTGATAATACTCCCGTCCCTCGGCGGTATACAGCTCCTTGCGGCGGGCGATCTGTTTGTCCTCGGTGTGCCACAGGACCAGATTCGGAATATTCAGCTGGGTTGCCAGCTCGCAGGCCTCCTTCACCGTGCTATGGTGCTTCTCATAGGGCTGGAAGCGTTCCCGGTCCCCGTACAGGCAGAACGCCTCGTGCAGCAGCCAGTCGCTTCCCTCCACGTAGGTTTGGCAGCCCGGGTTGTAGGGCTCGTCGCCCGCGCAGGTCAAACGCTTTCCGTTCTTCAGCTGGGTGGTGAAGCCGAACTGCTTGGCCTTGGTGGACAGGATGTCGAAGAAGGTCACGTCGTAGTCCAGGATATGTACGGTCTCGCCGTCCTCCACCGGCACCAGAAAAATGCGGTCGCCGATCATTTTGTAAAATTTCCCCTGCACGGTCAGGCGGCAGATTGTCTTGATGGTCTCCACCAGATCCGGGTGGCAGTAGATCTGCAGGTCGCCCTCAAATGTGCCCTTTTTCATGCCCGTTGCGATCATGCGGATCATCCAGACGATGCCCAGAATGTGGTCCGTGTGCTCGTGGGTGACGAAAATGTGATGGATATGGTTCAAATCCACCTTCATCTCGTCGAGAATTTTCAGGATGCCGTTGCCTCCTCCGGCGTCCACCATGAAATATTCGTCCCCGTCCCGCAGCGCGAAGCAGGTGTTGTAGCAGTGGATGGCCTGGGCGTTTCCTGTACCGAATACATAGAGCTGTTCCATTGTGTCTCCTCCATTCTGAAAATCATCATAGATTCCCAGAAAATGTAAATATTTTTCTGGCGCGCCGGGAAATGACTGAGACTGCTCCCCAGCAGGTTGATGGGGAGAATAGCCGTGCACATTCCGCGGCGCTGGGATTTTAAGATAATGTTACTATAATTTCGGGGATACCGCAAGACTTTGTTTGGTGGAGTGTAACCGTTCAGACGGCTCATCTTCTTGACCGAAAAAGAACGGCAGGGAAGCATCGGATATTCATCCGATTGAAAATTGACACGAAAATCCAGTTTATCCAAACACACCTTCAAAAATCAGGACACCCAGTCCACCCTCTCATTCTCCAGCCGCGCGCCGCCTTCCTCCGGGAACACCAGGTGGTAGGTGAAGCCCCTGCCGAACCGGGGACCCAGCTGATAACTCAGGTATCCGGCCCCGCGCTCCAGGTCAAAGCGGATCCAGAAGCCTCCCTGGGGGAAGAACATCCCGGACACCGGCTTCTGCTGGTGGCAGAGGGAGTTGTCGGCGGGGGTATACTTGTCCTGTTCCAGCTTCCAGGTGTGCAGCGCAGCTTTCTTAAAATAGCCGGCGGGTTCCGAGTCCGCGCCCGAGCAGTATTTAACGATGGAGCATTGGGGCAGCGCGCCGAAACGAACCTGGTCCAGCTCTTTCAGTTCCTCCCTCATGGAGCGGATTATAGAAACGCATTTTTCCAGGAGGGCAGTCAGCGCCGCCTCCTCCTTTGCCATATTCAGGGCGTAGATCATATCCTGCTTCAGCGAGGGATCTAACCGCATACGGCCCGTTTCCGCTTCCGCCAGCCCCCGCTCCAGAACAGAAAAGGGCGGCCAGGCGTAGTCGGTCAGAAGCTGTAATGCATCCTGCTTGATCTCCAGCGGATTGGAAGAGAGAATCAGGTTTTGCAGCAGGACGATCAATTCCCGCTCATAGGGCAGACTGTGGCCGTAATAGGGATCCATGTAATAATCCAGGCAGAACAGCAGGCGCGCTATGGCGTCCGGGTCGTCTCCGGTGAAGATTTTCTCCACCGCCGAAAGACCCTCCTCCACGATCATTTTTTCATGGTCCGTATAATACACGGTTCTCAAAACTGAAGCCTCCTTCCATCGAATCGTTCCGCCATTGACCGGTCAGGATACCCGCTTAAAACCCGGATAATAGCGGAAGAACACCTTGGCCGAGATATCCGTTTCCGGAACATAGGGGTCCTCCCACATACGGGCGTCCGCGGAGACGTTCCGGTTGTCCCCCAGCATCAGATAGCAGCCCTCGGGGACTTCAAAATGCCGGTCGTCCGTCTCCATGGGCTCGGGCAGGTAGGGCTCCTCCAGGGGCGTTTCGGAGCCGTTTATATAGATCCGGTTGTCACGGATGTCCACGGTTTCACCCGGCAGGCCGATGACCCGCTTGACCAGCCGGGTCTGATCCCGGCCGGGCTCGGCTTTGTGCTTGAAGATCACAATGTCGCCCCGCTGCGGGTGGGAGCCGAAGCGGTAGGACAGGCGGGAGCCCAGCAGGCGGTCACCGGCCATGATAGTGGTTTCCATGGAATCAGAGGGCACCCGGGTGTTGGCGATGACGCAGGTGTTGATAAACAGGGCGATGGCGGCAGCGGCCAGAAGTATTTTCAGCCATTCCAGAAGTTCTTTTTTCCAGTTGACGGTGGGATCATTGTTTTCCTTCATGTATTTGCAGCTCCTTTGGGGTGATATTGAATAGTGTAGCACTGTCGGGGGCGGAAGTCTTTACTAAATTGTTAATTGTGTATTTCTTTTTTGGGAGGGTTTGAAAACTGGGATATTTTGTGTTACTATATTTTTAACTGTTTGAAAAGGATGGAACAAGGGAGGCGGAAGAAATGAGGGATTTGGCTTATTTAAAGCTGTTGTCCAGGGAGTATCCCACGGTGAGGTCGGCTACCAGCGAGATCATCAACCTGATGGCGATCTGCGGACTGCCGAAGGGGACGGAGTATTTCTTCAGCGACCTGCACGGGGAATATGAGGCGTTTGTCCACCTGCTGCGCAGCTCCTCCGGCATTATCCGGGAGAAGATCCGCGAGACCTTCGGGCACCTGATTCCCGAGGAGGAGGAAGTCCAGCTGGCGAACCTGATCTATTATCCGGATCGGAATCTGGGAAAGATCCGCAAGACGGGACTGTTTACCGAGGACTTTCAGAAGATCACCATCTACCGCCTGGTGCAGATCTGCAAGGTGGTGTCCTCCAAGTACACCCGATCCAAGGTGCGAAAGAAGATGCCAAAGGAATTCGCCTACGTGATCGACGAGCTGCTCCATGTGGATTACAACGACGACAACAAGCGGATTTATTACAGCGAGATTATCCACTCCATTATCGACAACACAGTGGCGGACAAGTTCATCATCGCCCTGTGCGAGCTGATACAGAATCTGACCATCGACAATCTGCACATTATCGGCGATATCTTCGACCGTGGTCCCAGGGCGGATATCATCATGGACGAGCTTATGCATTTCCACGATGTGGACATCCAGTGGGGGAACCACGATATTTCCTGGATGGGAGCGGCCACGGGCAACCTGGCCAACATCTGCAACGTGCTGCGCATCGCGATCAGCTACAACAGCTTCGACGTGCTGGAGGACGGCTACGGCATTAACCTGCGGCCCCTGTCCATGTTTGCGGCTAAGGTGTACCGGGACGACCCCTGCGAGCGGTTTGTCCCTCATATATTGGATGAAAATGTCTACGACGCAGTGGATCCGGGTCTGGCGGCGAAGATGCACAAGGCCATCGCTGTGATCCAGTTCAAGGTGGAGGGTGCCATTATCAAGCGCCATCCCGAGTACGGCATGGCGAACCGGATTCTTTTGGAGGCCGTGGACTTTGAGAAGGGCACGGTGACGGTGGAGGGGAAGGAGTACCCCATGCTGGACCGGAATTTCCCCACTGTGGACCCGGCGAATCCGCTGGAACTCACCGACGGGGAGAAGGAGCTGTTAAAAACCCTGAAGGCGTCCTTCAAGCACAGCGGGCGGCTGCACAAGCATGTGAAATTCCTCTACTCCCACGGGGCCATTTACAAGTGCTACAATTCCAATCTGCTGTACCACGGCTGTATCCCCATGAGGGCGGACGGCAATTTCGACAGCGTTATGGCGGGCAACGCCATCTATTCCGGCAGAAGCCTGATGGATTACTTCAACTATCAGGTGCAGAACGCATATTTTATGCCTGAGGGCTCGGTGGAGAAGCAGTGGGCCATGGATTTGATGTGGTACCTGTGGTGCGGTTCCAAGTCCCCGGTGTTCGGCAAGGATAAAATGACCACCTTTGAGCACTATTTTATTGCGGACAAAAAGACCCACAAGGAGACGCTCAACCCCTATTACAAGCTCAGCGTGCAGGAGGAATTCTGCGACCGGATTCTGGAGGAATTCGATCTCCCGGCAAAGGGCTCCCACATCATCAACGGCCATGTGCCGGTGAAGATGAAGGACGGGGAGACTCCGGTCAAGGCGGGGGGCAAGCTGTTCATCATCGACGGCGGCCTCTCCAAAGCTTACCAGGCCGCCACGGGCATCGCCGGGTACACCCTGATCTACAATTCCAACCACCTGGCGCTGGCGGAGCACATGCCATTTGATCCCAACAAGGAGAGTTCGCCCCGGGTGTCCGTGGTGGAGAAAATGCAGAGCCGGGTGATGGTGGCGGACACCGACAAGGGCAGAGAGCTGGCGGGGCAGATCGCGGATTTAAAAGAACTGGTGGCGGCCTACCGGGAAGGCACGCTGAAAGAAAGGGTAGAATAAATGGCCAAGACGGAATTTTTGCAGATTCTCCGGGAGGAGCTGGACGGGCGGGTGCCCTACTCTGTGATCCAGGAGAACCTGAATTATTACAACAGCTATATTGACGGGGAGACGGCCAAGGGCCGGCCCGAACTCCAGGTGATCGAGGAGTTAGGCGGCCCCAGGATCATCGCCCGCACCATCGTGGACGCCACTCTGGACACCGAGGACCGCCCGGACGGCTTCCAGTCCTACGGCGGAAGGGAGGAGTACGACGGAGCCGCAAAGCGCACCGCCCAGAAACAGTATACGGAGTACGGGGACGGCCAAAAGCGTTCGGTGCACTATGTGGATTTCAGCAAATGGTACGTGCGGCTTTTGGCCGGTTTGGCCGGTTTTGTGGTGATTTTTCTGCTGATCACGCTGTTTATGGGCATCTTGGGCCTGGCCGGATGGATTCTGTCCGTGGTATGGCCGGTGCTGCTGGTACTGCTGGTGATCTGGTTTATGAAAGGGCCGAGAAGGTAGAGATGAGAAATGAAGAGGGAGGGCATCCGGTGTGAAAACGGATGGCCTCCCTCTTTTTGGCTGCGGTGAATAGCGCATTTTGTGGATGATTACTTGAAGAACCAATTATTCCCAAAATCCCAACTGCGCCCCGATCCCCGCCAGGTAACCAGCGGAGAAAACAGTGTCCTCAGACAGGCTCTTTAACACTCTTCCCTCAATGGTAATGGTGCCGTCGTAGCCCAGCCCCTTCAGCTGGCGCATGATTCCGGCAAAATCGATGGCGCCGATGCCGGGGAAATAGCGGTTGTTGTCGGACACATGCAGATTGTGGTAATGGCCGGCATAGGTTGTCAGCGCCGCCGTGGTGCTCGTCTCCTCGATGTTCATGTGGTAGGTGTCGGGGAGAATGTACACCGGGTGGGAGAGCCCGGCGGTGAGGGCCGCGCCTTCCTCCAGGGTGTTGACCAGAAGGGCCTCATAATGGTTGGTGGCTTCCAGGTAGAGGGGGGCCGCCGCGGTCTTGCCCAAACGGTCCAGCTCCTCCAGGGAGGCGCGCAGCTGTTGGGAGGCCACGGCTTTGTCGCCGGAGGGCCCGCCCTTGATGAAGCCGCAGATGACGCCCGCTCCGAACCCCGCCGCGCAGTCCAGCATTCCGCCAAGGGCCTGGACGCTCCTGGCGCGGACACCCTGATCCGGGCTGCTGAGGGACAGGCCGTTACGGTTGGCAAAAGCGCCGGAAGCGATCATGGTCAGCCGAAGTCCGAAGCGTTCCAGCGTCTCTTTCAGCCGGACCGCGTAGGCCTGGGAGAAGTCCAGCAGATTCATCTCGACGCCGTAGAAGCCGGAATCTTTCAGCAGTTTGAGCGTATCCAGAAATTCCGGGCTGTCCAGGGACTCCGGGGCTGCCAGCTGGATGCAGAGGGGATAGGGGTAGCGTTCTGTGTGCATGGGAAATACCTCCTGTGGTGGATTCACGGGAAGGCGGCGGGCCGCGCCCGGACGCGCCTGTCCGCGGGGAATTAGAATGATTCGTATGATCCTATGATAAGCGATCTCCGGGAAAAAAGCAACGCGGCCGACAGGGTTCGCGGTGATTGCATCTTGACAAAATTACAAAAATAAAATATACTGTATAAGAAATGTAACATTTATGTAACAATTTTGATAAAACTGTAATCGAAAATTGGAAATAGATTGATTTGCGAGGTGCAAAAAGCGTGAAAACGATATGGAAGATGGCAGGCGCCGCCTGTGTAATGGGGCTGCTTCTGGTGGCGGAACCGTCGGAGGCAAGAGCGGCCCAGTTTGGACCAGAGGTGACCAACACATCCAGCTACGTGGTGAAGATCGAAGCCCCGGAGGTCGAAGTACATACAGCGGCAAACACAAGCTCCGCCAAGGCGGGAACCGTGAAGCGGGGACAGACCTATCAGGTGTTGTCCCAGGCGGAGGCGGGTTGGGTGAAGATCCAGGCAGAGGACGCCGCAGGATACATCCGCGTTCCCGGGAACGCCTCTCTGGTGGAAAAGACCAGCCAAAAGGTGGATGAGTCCGTGAAAAAGCGCCGTGAAACCGTGGAATACGCCCTCCAGTTCGTGGGCGGCAAGTATGTGTACGGCGGAACGGACCCCAACAGCGGCGTGGATTGCTCGGGATTTACCCGCTATGTCATGGCAAAAGCCGCTTCCATCAGCCTTCCCCACTCCTCCGGCGGACAGTCGTCCTACGGCAGAGAAGTGACGGTGGACCAGATGCGCCCCGGCGACCTGCTGTTCTACAGCAGCGGCAGCCGGATCAACCATGTGGCCATGTACATTGGAGACGGGCAGATCGTCCACGCCTCCACAGAACGCACGGGGATCAAGACCTCCCCCTACAATTACCGCAAACCGGTGAAGATTGTCAGCCTGCTTTGATGCAGGCTGTATTTTTTTGCCGTATTGGGACTTTGGTTCAGGCTGCGGCTCATTCCATATCCCTTGCCGGGGACCGGACTGAGGAGGAAAACGCGGGGATGGGTGAAGCGCCGCCGCCGGAATAATTCGGTGCAGCATTTTTCTGGAATGAAACAGAAATTTAATAAATTGGTAGCATTTGCCAGAAAAATCAGCGATAAAACGGCTGAAGCCCTCTGGAAATGCCCCCTGTGCGGCGGAAAACGCGTGAGTTCGTAATCTGGCCGTAAGGATATTGTAAAAAACGACTAAAAAATGTTAAATAATTCTAAAATAGTTGACGAATCTCAAGAACCTGCTATAATAAGTTTGTAACGAATGTAATATTTGCGTAACAATTACGGACAAGTAAACGGAACATGAAAGGCAGGAGATTTTGTTGAATACCAGGACCTTTAGATATTTTTTGCGGATTGGTGCCATGTGCTCTGTACTTACGATGGCGGCGCCCCAGACAGCTCTGGCGGCGATTGGACCGGGATTTGAGCCGGGGACTTACGTGGCTACCGTCACGGCGGACAGTGTGAACATCAACAAGAGCCGGGACGGGGAGGATGTTCTTCTCACCGCAAAGTCAGGCGATACATATGAAGTGTTGGAAGATATGGGAAACGGCTGGATGAAGGTTCGGGTTCTGGACACGGAGGGGTATATGCCGGTGTCCGGCAACGCCACGGTGGAGGAAGTCGCCGGTGAGGAGATGGCTGAGATTCAGCAGGAGGCGCTCACCTCCTCCAACAGCTACCGCCGCCAGCAGGTCGTGGATTATGCGCTGCAGTTCGTGGGCGGACGTTACCGCTACGGCGGATCCGATCCCCACAGCGGCGTGGACTGCTCCGGCTTTACCCGTTATGTGCTGCAGAACGCGGCGGGTGTTGGGATGAGCCGTTCCTCCGGTTCTCAGGCGGCCCAGGGATCAGCTATCAGCGCGGATCAGATGCAGCCCGGAGACCTTTTGTTTTACGGCAACGGCAGACGGATCAATCATGTGGCGATGTACATAGGCAACGGACAGATCGTTCACGCGTCCACCGAGCAGACGGGAATCACCATCTCCCCCTGGAATTACCGGACTCCTGTGAAGATCACAAGCGTGCTGGGTTAGACGGATTGCTAGCAATGTTCAGATAAAAGGATATTCAAAAAGGAACGGGGAAAGCCGGGAGCGGAGGTGCTTCCGGCTTTTCGCGCCATATTGGATTTCTTTGTAAAATTGTATACTGCGCAGAAAAAACGCCGTGATAGGGGAGCTATCCGGCGTTTTCTCAAGGGGAGTATAAATAATTAATAAGGATGAGGAAATGGTTTAAGGGAAACCATTTTTCCTCATATTAGTTATAATATATTTTCCGCGAAAAAGCAACACCTTTTTACTGCTGTGAGCGGCCGGAAATTCCCTTAAAAACGGCAATTTCTGTTTTTTTCGCCCCGCCCGGGCGGTCTTGATACTGCCTATTCCGTTCTGGAATAATCCCTACAACTTATCCGAATTAGACTTGTGAACCGACAGGCTATATGATTAAGAAAAAGAATCATATTTGAGGAGGTATCACAATGTCACAACCGCAATACGGCGGCGCTTCCCTGGCGGAGGCGGTCAGAGCCGCATACGCCGAAGGGATGGACGATTATCACTTGGAACCTATGGTTTTGACGGAGGGCGGCAGGCCCGTGGGCAGGATCGCCGACGGGGACAGTGTGATTTTCTGCTGCCGCCGGGGAGAGCGGGAGATCGAGCTGACCGACATGTTCACGGACCCCGGTTTCGCACAGGTTCCCCGCCGCCCTCTTAAGGACCTTTATTTTGCCATCATGACCCTATATCACGAGAAATTCAAGGATTTGCCCATCGCCTTTGCGCCCTCCCACGTGGAAATGCCGCTGGCCCAGGTGATTTCCCAGGCCGGAAAAAGCCAGTTCCACTGCGCCGAGTCGGAGAAGTTCGCCCATGTGACCTTTTTCCTGAACGGCGGGGAGAACGCCCCGTTTCCCGCGGAGACGGACAAGTGCATCCCTTCCCCCAAGGGCGTGCCCTTTGACCAGAAGCCGGAGTTGTCCCTGCCGGAGGTGGCGGACACGGTGACGGAGGCGCTGGGCCGGTATGATTTCATTGTCACGAATTTTGCAAACGGAGACGTGGTGGGACACACGCTCAATTCCGCTGCCAAGCTGGCCGCCTGCCGGGAGGTCAGCCGCAGCCTTCAGCAGGTGGTGAGCGCCGCCCTCAGGGAGGACTATGTGGTTGCGATCACCGCCGACCACGGGAATATCGAGAAGCTTTACACGCCCGCAGGCAAGCCCGACGGAGCCCACACGGATAACCAGGTGGCCTTTGTGCTTATGGATCCCAGAAAGAGCGGACCCATCCCGTTGAGAGACGGCGCGCTGTCCGACGTGGCGCCCACGGTGCTGGACGTGATGGCCATAAAAAAGCCCCGGGAAATGACCGGGGAATCCCTTGTTTCGGGCTATGAGTTCGGCCAGGGCCGCAGAATGCTGCTCATCATTCTGGACGGCTGGGGGCTGGGGGATCAGACGGGAAACGACGCCATTTTTGCCGGGGACACCCCCTTCTGGGACGCGCTTGTCAGCGGGAAGTCCTGGTCCAGGCTCCACGCCTCCGGCCAATACGTGGGGCTTGGCGCGGGCAAGCCGGGCAACTCCGAGGCCGGGCACATCAACCTGGGAGCGGGCCGCCTGGTGCTCCAGGACGACGTCCGCCTGGACGCGGCGGTGAGGGACGGAAGCTTCCGGAAGAATCCCGTGTTTCTGGAGGCCATCGACCGCTGCCGCAGAACCGGCCGGGCGCTGCACCTCTTGTCCTACCTGACCTACAAGTCCTCCCACGGTTCCATCGACTACCCCCTTTCCATCTGCGAAATGGCCAGGGACCTGCCGGAGGTATACCTGCATATCATCTTTGACGGCCGCTCCACCGAGCCCGGCTCCGCCCCGGAAATGCTTCAGGCATTGGATGAGAGGCTGGCGCGGATCGGCGGCAATTTCCGCGTGGTGGACGGCGTGGGCCGGGGCCTTGTGCTGGACCGGGATCAGAACTGGGGAAATGTAAAGCGGGCCTACGACGCCCTGACAGACGGCATGGAAGCCCGTCAGTACGGGGAAGGCTGACTGGAAAAAAGATCCAGAAATTTCCGCTCCCACCAGGTCAGCGGCACGTTTTTCCGGCAGACGCAGTCCACGGTGCGCTCCAGACTGACATCCCCGATCCGGCACCGGGCCAGCTCCCCGCCTGAGAGCTCCCGCCGGACGGTGGCGAGGGGCAGAATGGACACGCCCATGCCCCGCATCACCCCCTGCTTGATGGCCTCGATATTTCCGAAGTCCAGAAGCCTGGGGGAGTCCCCGCCGTGGGTTTTCATCAGCCCTGTGATAAACTGCCGGGTGGCGGAGTCCTGCTCCGGCGCCAGCATGGTGAGGCGGCATATGTCCGCCCAGGGGACGGATTTGCCCGCAAGGGGGTGATCCGTGGGTAGTACCAGGGCCATTTCCTCGCGAAAGAGCGGGGTTTCCAGGTAACCGGCGGGCGGTTTTACGCCTTCCACCCGGGGCAGGATTGCCAGGGAAACCCTGCCGTCCGCCAGCAGGGAGACGATTTTGGCCCGGAAGCCGACTGTGAAGCGGATCTCCAATTCCGGAAGGGACTGGCGGGCTTTCTGGAGCACGGTGGGGAGTTGGTAGACCCCGATGCTGTTGGTGGTGCCGAGATACAGGGTTTTCCGGCTGGCCTGCCCTGCCGCGGCCAGCTCCTCCTGAAGCCGGGCGTAGCCGTCCAGGCAGGAGACGGCGTAGGCGTAGGCTTTCTGCCCGCTGCCGTTGAGCACCAGGCGGCTGCCCTTTCGGTCGAACAGGCGGCAGTCCAGCTCGCGCTCCAGGGTGTTGATCTGTTTGGAGAGGGCGGACTGCGTGCAGAACAGCTTTTCCGCGGCCCGCATCTGCGTGCCTTCCTCGGCCAGGGTCCGCAGGGCCAGCAGTTTATCCATATCCATTGTGTTACTCCTTTCAAACTATAAAATTCGGAGGGTTCCTGATCATGCAAAATAATCGGATCGCCGTCACTTCGCTGGGAGGCAGCGGCGAGGAGGCGCGGAATTGTTTCCTGCTGGAGGCCGGAAACCACGCGGTGCTGCTGGACTGCGGCGTGCGCCGGGAAGCGTTGGGGGCGCTTGATCATGTTTATCCGGCGCTCACCCGGGAAATCGCCGGGCGGCTCACCGCGGTGTTCCTGTCCTATGCCCACGAGGACCATGTGGCCGCCCTTCCCTACCTTTATGAACTTGGGTATAGGGGAAATGTTTACGGCACGGAGGAAACCATCCGGCTGGCCGGGGGATTTATGAAAAAGTGGGTGGATTTTGTGGCTGCCGCGGGCGGGAGGCTTCCGTTTTCGGTGGAAACGATGAAGCGGGTGGCATTTTCCGCCATCTCTCTGGGCAGCCAGGTGGTAGAGGGCCTTTCCGTGACCGCCGGGCGCAGCGGGCATATGCTGGGGAGCTGCTGGCTGCGGTTTGAGTACGGCGGGAAAAGCCTGCTGTACACGGGAGATATGACCCTTGCGGGGCGGCTTCTGGCCACCGATCTACCGCCGGAGTCCGACGGGGCGGTGGTGGACTGCGCCTACGCCGGGCGCGTCCTGCCCCAGGCCGGACAGTACGGCGCGCTGGTGGGCCTGGCTGAGGAGGTGGCCGCCGGGGGCGGAAAGCTGCTGCTCCCCGTGCCGCCGAACGGCCGGGGGAGCGATATTCTGCTCCATCTGTGCGAAAATCTGCGCGGGGTGCCGGTCTACGCGGAGGCCAATGTGGCCGCTCTGTGTGTGCAACTTTTAAAAGAGCGGAAATGGCTGCGGGCGGATGTGGGCGGGCGGATAAATGAGGCGGGGGAGCAACCAAACGGCATGGGCCTGCCGGGAGACCGGATAGACGCTGTGAGCCGGGCAGAGACGTATATAAACGCTGTTATCATCCCGGACGGCCCTTCCCGCTCCCTGGCCCTCTCTGCGCCCGGCCCCGCCGTCTACCTCACCGGCGACGGCATGATGTCAAGCCCGGCCGCCGCGGCCTACTTTGAGGTGCTAAAAGGCGACGCACGAAACTGCATCCTGATCACCGGCCATACCGCCCGGAGCGCCCTGGGTTCCCGCATTTTTGACCCGGCTTTCCGCGCTCAGGCGGGGGTCGCCGCCCGGGCGCAGCGCCTGACGATCAAGGTGCATCTGGACGACCGGGATGTGATCGCTCTCAACCGGTCCGTGCGGGCGAAAAAGATCCTGCTTTTCCACGCGCCGCTTGAAAACACCCGTGAACTGACCGGCAAGCTGCAAAACCTGGGCGTGGACGCCCGGTGCGGTTTGGCCCCCCGGGCGCTGGAACTATAACCCCGCCGCGGCCCGCCTGCCCCGAGCGTTCTCTGTTCCCCACCTAAACCCCTCTCTGCTGAATCTGATACTGCTTCGGCGTCACACCGGTGGTCTGTTTGAACAACATGAAGAAATACTGCTTATTTTCGATCCCAACCTGCCCGGCCACGTCCTTGACCTTCACGCTGGGATCCCGAAGGATCTCCTGAGCCCGGGCGATGCGCAGCTGATTGATGTAATCGGTGAGGGAGCAGCCCTTGGCCTGGCGGAAGATGCGGCACAGGTATGCGGTGGACAGGTTGAACCGGTCCGCCAGGACCTGGGAGGACAGATTGGAATCGCAGTAGGATTCTTCGATGGCTGCGATCACCTGGTCCAGGCTGCTGCCCTTGCGGCTGGCTTTTTTCTGCTGGATGTGCTCGGCAATCCGGGTAAAGACCGCCTCGCACCCCCCGTTCAGGGCTTCCGGTGAGAAGCGCAGCGACTCCGAAACCGTCTGGTATCCGCCGTCCGGGTCCGCCTCCCCGGGGAAACACTCAAAATACAGCTTTAACACCGCGCCGGACAGGGCGGCCCACGCGTACTGCACGCAGCGGCCGCTCTTTCCGTTTAATGAGGCCAGAAACTCCAGATACGCCTTTCCGGCCTTGCCGCCGTATCCCTTTTTCAGCGCATCGATCACATCTGAGACCCGCGCCTCCGGCTCCGCCGGGGAATCGTCCAGCTGCGGGTAATCCTGCACAAACAACATCGGTCCGTTCTGGTACAGGAACCGAAGCTCATAAAACTCCACAAGCCTCCCATAGACCCGGGGCAGGGCGGCAAAGTCCTCCGCCTCCGTCCCCACCACGAACCAACGGGCGGGGAACTGCGCGGAAAGCCGGTCCAAAACGGCCTGCGGCTCCTGCTCGGCCTGCAGGAAAAGGATGGTGTACTCGTTGTGCACGATCACCCCTTCGCAGCGGGCCTGACCGTCCCGAACGCACTCCAGGTACAGAGGAAGCCGCAGCCCGTCGATCAGACAGAGGCGAATGGGCCGGTCTGACAGAAGCTGTAAGTCGTACTCCCGGATCAATGCCTCGGGGCTCTCGTATTCCTGGCTGCCGAACAGCAGGCCCTGGAGGACTTCTCCGCGAACCATGGCTCTGAGGGAGGTCTGGATCTGCCGGGCGTTGGAATTGCTCTCGATCAGATGGTTGAGACTTTCCAGCATGGCGTCTGTGTTCTGGGGCGCATCCGGCGCGATATCGGAGATGCGCCGCGTGATTTTGCGCAGCGGCACGTAGATATCCACGGAGATCATGGTGCCCGCAAGCAACAGGATACCGAAACCGGCGATCACAAACAAAAAGGTCTGTTCCTCCGTGTGCCTTAAGTCCTCCAGGCACTGGTCGTAGGGCAGGGATTTCACATAATACCAGGGGCGGTCCGGCATGCGCGAGAAAAAGCAGATCTGCCTGCCCTGCGCCTGGTAGATAAAATAGCCGCTGTCCACGCCCTCGCCGGTCCGGGACAGTATTTTTTCGGTCAGAAGCGGGTAGAGCTCCTCGCCTTCCTGGGCCGAGGAAGCCACCAGAACGCCGTCCTCCTTTATAATGAAGGCATCCTCCCCGCCAAAGTAAAGGCGGTTCAGCCAGTTTTTGCTGATGTTGAACATGATCGCGTTGTCCTTGGGCAGGCCGCTTCGGTCCAGCTCAAAAAACAGGAAGGAATAAAGCTCCCGGTTGCTGTAAATATTGGAAACGTCGGAGTGGCGGAGAATCGGGACCAGACGCCCGGCTTCAGAGCGGTTTTCAAAAAGCGCTACCGCGTCCCGGTCGGCAAAGGCTGAGAAAGAGTCGCCCACCGCGCCGTAGGAAGATGTGCTGTACACCCGCTGCTGCTTCCCATTAAAAATATAGATGGAATCGATGATGGTGCTGGAAGCCGAGTAGGTGTTCAGCTCCCGCACGCCGTCCACCACCTGCCAGTTGGTGAGCTCCTCGTAGGAGCGCAGCTTGGAGACGGTGTTGCTGTAAAATATTTGATTTACCATATTTTGGAGAAATTCCTCGGTCGAGGAGGAGGTGGCGCTGACCTGGTATACAAATTCCTCATTGGCGCGGTTGATGGAGGACAGGAATGCCTTCTGAAATTGGTGATATAATAGCCCGAGAAGCGCTAAAATCAACACAAAGCTCATCAGCACAACCGATAAAAACCGTATGGAGATTATATCCTTTCCCGGGCTACTTTTTTTCTTCCTTTTCATGATTTTGCACACTCCTTTCCACATAAAAACTATATCATATATGCAATATGTTTGAAAAGAGCAAAAAGATTTGAAATTCGAACATCGGAAAAAAAGTCATATTTTTGTACTTTACACAATATGGGAGACAAATTAAGATGAGAGCATACAGGAGCTGACGCTCCAATGTGTTTTTAACGCGTTTCAGATACTGTAAACCAAGCGATATAAACGAAAAAGGGAAGAAGAAAGGATTGAATCGTATGAAAAAGAGACTTGTATCAATCACGCTGGCCACAACAATGTTGTTATCCCTGACCGCCTGCGGTTCCGGAAATTCCGGCGGCGCGGCAGGCACCGCCGCTCCGGCGGCACCCGAAACCGCGGCCGCCGGATCTGAGGCCGGCTCCGAAGCTGGTTCCCAGGCCGCCGCAGGGGCGGAAGATTATAAAGGAACCGTGATGCTCTACTCCTCCACTGACGAGGGCGTGATCATTGCATTAAAAGAAGCGTTTGAAAAGAAGTATCCCAACGTAACGCTGGATTATTACGCCGCCACCTCCGGCAAGTGCGTGACAAAGCTGGCAACTGAGTTCCAGTCCGGCACAGTGGCCTGCGACCTGGCCTGGCTGGCGGACCCCTCCGCCATGATCACCCTGAAGGACGACGGGAACCTGCTGTCTTACAAATCCCCCTATGCCGAAGGCATCGACGGCAAGTTCAAGGATGCGGACGGTTATTACTGCGGCGCCCGCCTGCTGCTCATGGGCGTGACCTTCAGCACCGCCACCTGTTCCGATGAGGAGGCTCCCACCAATTACGACGGCTTTCTGGGCGAGAGCTTCAAGGATCAGATCGTGATGACCGACCCCACCGGCTCCGGCTCCACCAAGGCTCTGGTCTACGCGCTGACAAACGATTCGGACTATGGCTGGGAATATTTTGAGAAGTTAAAGGAGCAGGGAGTTGAGCTTCAGTCCAGCTCCGGTTCCACCAACAACGGCATCGCCTCCGGCGCTTACAAGCTGGGCTTCGGCGTGGACTACAACACCAAAAACCTGATGGCCGAGGGCTCCCCCCTGGGCTGGCACGACACCAAGGACATCGTGGCCGTTCCCTGCCCCATCGGAATCCCCAAGGGCGCGCCTCAGGAGGAACTGGCCCAGCTTCTCTATGACTTTATCCTGGATCCCGAGGGCGGACAGGCTATTCTGACCCAGTACAACATCACCCCCATCGTGGACGGCGTCGCCCTTCCCGACGGCATGATGAAGGCCTCCGAGATCGCCAATCTGGCCCTACCCATCGACTGGGTGGACCTGGCCGCGGTCAGCAACGAGCTTCTGGATCGTTTTGACGCCATCTTCAAGAACTAAGCCATTGCAGACGATGACCCGCAGGCAGAACCCGTGGGTCATCGTATTCAAAAAGGAGGACGCCGGCCCGGGAGGTATTTTGGAGATTGATTCCTACCAGCCGCGCGTCTTTTATAAATTGAATGAAAGGGGAATCGTACATTGTCTAAAGTGAGTATGGAACATATCCGCGTTGCCTACGGCAGCCACACGGTTTTAAAGGATTTTTCCCTGACCGTGGAGCCGGGGGAGATCGTGGGGATCGTAGGTCCGTCGGGCTGCGGGAAAACCACCGCCATCCGGGCGCTTTGCGGATTTTTAAACCCTGAGATGGGGGAGATTACAGTCAACGGCAGGAAGGTGTTCAGCAAGAAGGAGCGCGTGAACGTTCCGCCGGAAAACCGCAAGATCGGCATCGTTTTCCAGGACTACGCGGTCTGGCCCCACATGAGCGTTTACGACAACGTGGCCTATCCGCTGAAAAAACGGAAAGTGCCCAAAGCAGAGATTGCAAAGCGGGTCGGCTACGCCCTGGAGCAGTCCCACATGACCGGGTATGAGAATTACATGCCTTCCCAGCTCTCCGGCGGCCAGCAGCAGCGCGTGGCCATCGCCCGGGCCCTGACCTCCTCGGACGACATTATCGTCATGGATGAGCCGATTACCAACCTGGACGCCAAGCTGAGGGAGGAGATGCTGGTGGAAATCCGCCTCATGCAGTCCCGGCTTAACACCACCATTATTTACATCACCCACGACCAGGAGGCGGCCATGCAGCTCTGCGACCGCATCGTGATCATGCAGAAGGACGGGAGCATCTGCCAGATCGGCACGGACGAAGATATGATCAAGAATCCGGCCAACCGCTTCGTGTTCAGCTTCATCGGCGTGTCCAACTTCATCCCGGTGGCCGAGAAATCCGGTTCCTGGTGCCTGGACATCGGGGAGGGCATCCCTTACAGCGCCGTCCGGCCCCAGGGGATTCTGCCGGGGGTGAAAAATGTCATGGGCATCCGCCCGATGGATATCATTTTCGACGACGAAAGCCCCGTGCGGGGCACCATCGAGCAGTCCGTGTTCCTGGGAAGCCTGTTTAACTACTTCGTGCGGGTGGGAGATCAGGAGCTGCGGGTGCAGCGGAGCACCCTGGACAGTCTGGACGGCAGGGAGTACGCGGAGGGCCAGGAAGTGGGCCTGCGTTTCCTGAATGAGAAGTATTACGATGCAGAGGAGGAAAGTGTATGAACATGTTCAAGCGCAAGACAAACAGCGATTTGGAGCGGCTGGAAGGCGGCAAGCTGATGAGCCTGGACCGGTTCATGACCCTGCTGTGCTACCTGATCCTGGTGACGGTGGTGATTCTGCCGGTATTTATGATCATCTACTACGCCTTCTGGGACGGAACCAAGATCGATTTCCAGATGTTCTTCAACGTCCTCATGCAGAAGGAAAATTTAACCGCAATGCGAAACACCCTGGTGATCGCGGTGTTTTCCACACTGCTGGCCACGGCGGTGGGCGTGTTCTTCGCCTGGCTTTTGGGCCGCAGCGACATTCCGCTTAAGGGCGTGATGAAGTTTCTCTTCTCCATCCCCTTCATGATCCCGCCGTTTCTGGCGGCCATGGCCTGGGATATGATGTTCTCCGGCCGCGGCGGCTATGTGAACCGCTGGCTGATGTCCGTGTTCAACCTGAGCAAAGCGCCCTTTAACATCAACAGCGTGCTGGGAATTATCGTGATCGAGGTGGTTTACTACTTCCCCTTCGTCTACATGCAGGTGGTCAGCGCCCTGGAGCGCATGGACCCCACATTGGAGGAGAGCGCGCGCATCGCCGGCGCAAAGCAGCTCTACGTGATCCGCAAGATCACGCTGCCGCTGACCATACCGGCCATTTCCTCAGGCGTGCTGCTGGTTCTCATCACCTCCCTGTCCAACTACGGAATCCCCGCCATGCTGGGCTTCTCCCAGAACATTTTCACGCTGCCGACCATGATCGTGGAGAAAATGAACCGGGCGGGCGGAAGCTTTGAGGGCATCCGGCAGGCGACGGCATTGGCGATCGTCCTGGTGGCCGTGGTGTCCGTGGCACTTCTGGTACAGCGCAAGCTGCTCACGGTGGGGCGCTACGATATCATCAAGGGCAAGAGCATGCGCCCGGCCCTCATCAAGCTGCGCTCCGCGAAATACCCGCTGCTGGTATTTTCCCTGCTGTTTTTGACCCTGGTGGTGCTGGCTCCCCTGGCTATGATCGTACTGGTGAGCTTTATCAAGGCGTACGGACTGAATTTTACCTTTGAAAACTTTACCCTGGCCAACTACCACCGCATCCTGGTGGGCAACAAGATGGTTACGGACTCCGTGGGCAACAGCCTGTTCCTGGGCTTCTCCGCGGGTATCATCTGCCTGTTTTTGGGCACCATGCTGGCCTACGTCATTTATAAGGTGCGCCCGAAGGGCAAGGGCATCCTGGAGCTTTTGGCCGTACTGCCTTACTCCCTGCCCGGAACGGTGCTGGCCATCGGCTGTATCCTGGCCTGGAGCGGCGCATTTATGGGAATCACCCTGTACAATACCATCTGGATCATCCTGGTGGCCTACGTGGCGCGGTATCTGACCTACACGTTAAAATCCAGCTCCGCGGCCCTTCAGCAGGTACATATCTCCCTGGAGGAGGCCTCCCGGGCCTGTGGCGCGACTCATGTGGAGTCCCTGCGGGATATCACCCTGCCGCTCATCAAGCCCGCCATGGTATCCGGTTTCTTCCTGGTATTCCTGCCCGCAATGCGTGAGCTGACCACCTCCGTGCTGCTCTACGGGCCCAACAGCCGGACATTAGGCGTGGCCATCTACCAGCTGAGGATCAACGGCCAGATCGCCCCTGCGGCCGCCCTGTCCGTGATCACCATTTTGCTGATTATTATCTGCAACAACGTCGTCAAACATTTCACCAAGGACAGAAAGGGGAGCTAAAGCCATGGATCAAATCGTACTGGAAAATGTCACCAAGACGTTTACCACCAAGGCGCTGGGCGCCGTCACGGCTGTGAACCGCTTTAATCTGAAGGTAAAGGAGGGCGAGTGTTTTTCCTTTCTGGGCCCCTCCGGCTGCGGCAAGACCACTACGCTGCGCATGATTGCCGGCTTTGAGGACCTCTCCTCCGGCTCCATCTATCTGGGCGGAAAGGCGGTGTCCGTCAAGGACAAAAATATCTATATCCCGCCGGAAGACCGGGGGCTGGGTATGGTGTTCCAGGCCTTCGCCGTCTGGCCCCACATGAACATTTTCGATAATGTGGCGTTTCCGCTTAAGGTACAGAAGCGGCCCGAGGCCGAGATCCGGGAGCGGGTCGCCCTGGCCCTGAAGCACTGCAGCCTGGACGGCATGGAAAAGGTGTTCCCCTCCGACCTCTCCGGCGGCCAGCAGCAGCGCATCGCCCTGGCCCGTGCTATCGTGGTGAACCCCAAGGTCATGCTTCTGGACGAGCCGTTGTCCAACTTAGACCCGCAGCTGCGGGAGACCATGCGCTTTGAGATCAAAAAGCTGCAGAAAGAATTCGGCTTCACCATCATTTTCGTGACCCACGACCAGTCCGAGGCTATGGCGCTCTCAGACCGGATGCTGGTGATGGATATGGGAAATATCCAGCAGATCGGCACGCCCCTGGAGCTTTACAACAACCCCAAAAACCGGTTTGTGCACAGCTTCCTGGGTCAGTCCAATTTTACCCACGTGAAGATCAGGGGCGGCAAAGCTTACTGCGAGGGCGACAGCTCCCGGGTGGTGTGGGATGCCCCTGCGGGCACAAAGGACGGGGAAATGCTCATGGCCACTCGCCCCAACACCATCGACATCAACCGCAGCCAGGGATTTCGCACCAAAATCATCAAGCGGGTGTTCCGCACCGATTTTGTGGAGTATCTGGTCCAGGTGGGCGGCGACGTCCTGCGGGTCCAGACGCCCCACCGCAACCTCTTTTCCGAGGGCGAGGAGTGCTTCCTGCGCTTCCCCAGCCCCATGTGGTATCCCGCCCGGGAGGAGGGAGCCGATGAGGATCGGGCGAAGCGGATGATCGTATAGGCTTTGGCCGGTTTGGAGGTTCTAAGCCAACACCTCAAAATTCAGCGTCCCCCGCTCCGTCCCGTTCACAATCAGCGTAACCGAGTGGGGGCCCGGATAATGCTTTCTCGTGCTGACGTCCGCAAAGGAATGGATTTTCGTGTAAGCCTTTTTCGTATGTTCCTTAAAAGAAAGCTCGGAAATCTGGAAAATCCTGCGGCTTTGCCTGCCGTTCGCTTTCCGGTAATCGATGCCGTACTCCAGACGCACCTTCGCAGCCGCTTCCGTCTCAACCGTGAAGGAGAAGGTCATTTCCTGCCCGATGGCAACAGAGGCGGCTCCCAGCGCAAAGCCGTAAACCTTTACGCGGTCGGGGGCCGCAAAGCCGAAGAGGTCCATCACCTCCCGGTTGCCCTTTTTGAGCAGAGTCCGGCAGCCGTGTTTTACAATCCAGTCCGTGCGCGCATCCCTGCCGTACCAGTCCTTAGCGATCCCGGCGACCAGTTCGGGATGGGTTTTGGAAATGTCGTTCAGGTTGTTGGCTACGCTTTTGCGGACGTAGAGCGACGGATCGGCTTTTAGCTGTTCCAGGATACCCAGCACCGGGGACGGGTCTTTTTGGAAGCGGGGCAGCGACTGGCCCCAGGGAAGCCGGGGGCGGCAGCCCTCGCTGGCCAGCCGCCGGACGTGCTCGTTGGCGTGTCCTGCCCAGGCGGACATCTGCTCCATCATGCGCGCCTCATGCCTGATGATAAACGGCCTCACGGCGAACTCCGAGGAGGAGAAAACGGTGTAACGCTCCAGCGCTGCCATGGACAAATCCCAATGGCGTTCATCCTGCCCGTAGACTTCCACAAAATCCGGGAAGTACATAAGCGTAAAGTCGTTAAACCCCTCCGGATATCCCGCGGCCACCTGATCCAGAACGCCCAGGGCCTGTTCGTAACCGGCGGGCAGATAGTTCCCCAGATTCACGGCGATCTGCCGCATGCGGGCCTTTAACTCCAGCGATTCCCACGTCCCGTCCATCACGCTGCGCACAAAATCCTCCGCCTGAAACGGATGATAAACGGCCTGAATCCGCCGGGCCAGCTCGCGGATCGTTTCCTCATTATATTTGTTTTTCAGCAATTCCGGCATATAGTTCCCCTTTTTAAATGTATTTGGCCGGGCCCCCATGGAACAATACGGCAGAGGATCCCGGAATAGTTGTCAGATTCCCATTGTCCGAACAGGGACGTCTGATTTTGATTATATCGTAGATTGTCCGCAAAGACAAAAGAAATTCCCGCATTGCGGCGCGAATGCGCCGCAACGCGGGAATTTTGTTGAATGCAATGATCCGCTGGCACAGCCTGCGGGGATTTGCGGCAACCGCAAACACTCAGATTAAAAAATATTGTAAATCCCCACAAAGGCAAACACAACGCTCACCAGCACGCTGACAATGGAGGTCAAAAACAGCCGGACAAACAGCTTGTTGGTGTCCTGGTCGCCCTTGTCCCTGGTGAAGATGGCGTACTGGGCCATGATGCCTGCGCCGCCGGTGGAGGCGGGGCTGAACGCGGCCAGGAAGGAGGTGATGGTGATGCTGGTGATCAGGGGAGCGTACCCGGCGCCGGGGAACTGCTCCAAAATGCCGGTGATGGTGGGGATCAGCGCGGGCATCACCACGCCCGTGGTGGAGCTGAACCAGCTCATAACGCCGGCCGCCAGCGCCATGATGGGCTTTGCGGTGGAGCCGCTCATGATGGAGGTCAGGCCCTCCACCAGAAGGTCGATGCCGCCCAGGGCCTTGACCACCGCCATCAGCATGTTCACGCCGCAGACCAGGATAAAGGTGCCCCAGGGCATGATCCGGATGGCGGCCTTGTCGCTTGCCACGCCGAAGATGCACAGGATGATGGCTGCCAGAGGAGCCGCAAGGCCGATGTTGACGCCGAAGGCGAATACCACCACCACCACGGCCAGGCAGGCCAGAAGGGTCAGCTTCTGGTTCCGGTCAAAGGGGTGGACGTCGTCTAACATGGCAAGCTGTTCCGTTCCCGGTTTGTAAAGTTTATATAGGAAGTAAAAGCCCAGGGTGAGGAGCAGCCATACCAGCGCGCACTCTGCGAATAAGGACCAAGAGAACTGTCCCGCGTAGGGCGTCTCCGCGATCAGTCCGGCCGCGATGATGCCGCCGTTGGCGATGGGGGACATGCAGCCTAAGTTGCAGGCCAGGGTGATGATCAGGCCCATGGCGATCACGTCGATGCCCAGCTCCACGGCCAGGGCGATGCCCAGGGGAAGGATAATGGAGCCGGTGGGGATGTTTCCGCAGCCTGCCGCCGCCAGAAGAAACGTCATGGCGGAGAGGAGCAGCGGGATACACCAGGTGTTTTTGCCCACCATGCGGAGCATCTTTTTGGCCAACAGGTCCATGGTCCCGTTGTTCACCGCCATGCTGAACAGGAATGCGGGCCCTACCAGCGAGATAAACAGGCTGGTGCTGAAATTGGAGATCACGGTCTTGTCCGGTATTCCGCCGAGCCTTGCGATGATGAGCGCCATGCCCATGGCCAGAAAGCCCATATTCACCTTTTTCCAGAATCCCAGAACCAGCACGGCGACGAGAAACAGCAGTGACAGCAACGCTAAACTATTCATATGTATACCTCCCAATTTAGGAAGAGGCCGCGTCCCCGCGCGGCGCTCTTTTAGCTGAATGGAACAGGCCGCCGGCTAAACCGGCGGGCGATTTGTTCAAATCCCGTCCTTAAGGGCCAGGGAATTAATTTTTTCGTCAAAATCCAGAATGCACCGGTTGAATTTTTCCGCTTCCAAAAGCGGGAACAGGTGGTGGTTGCATTCCGTGAATTCATAGCAGAGGGCAAGCGGAGAGCGGGTCATGCGGCGCACCGCCTCGTGGCCGGACTCCCAGGCGTCGTGATAGGACGAGTGAGAGACAAATGCCGCCACCGGGATGGTCCGGTTTTCCAGAGGAGTCATGTTGTCTGTGAAATAGGTATCCATGTGGTATTCCACACCTACCCACGGCGGAATCTGGAGCATGCTCTCCTGCATGTTGTCCGCGTCCTCCTGTTCCAGCGGGGAGGAGGCCCGGGCTTTGGCTGCGTATGACACGGGATCGTTGATGTAGGGCATCATGCGCTGGTACCAGCCGTCGATATTGTAGTGGTTGGCCTTGTGGCTGTTCCAGTCCGCGTCGCTGAAGGCGAACAGGGAAGCGTCCGCAAGGATCATGCCCCGGAGCGCGTGTTCCTCCTGGGTGTTGGCGTAGGTGGCCGCCACGGCCCCGCCCAGAGAGTGGCCCACCAGAAGCACGTCCTGAAGGCCCAGAAAATCGATCAGTTCCCGCACGTCCCGGGCCATGCGGACCTGGCGGTTCCCCCCGGGAACCTTCATGGAGCGCCCGTGGCCCCGCAGGTCCAGGCACACGACCTGGTGGGTGCGGGAGAGAACCGGGACGCTGTGACGCCACATTTTTAAGGATTCCCCGAAACCGGGAAGAAACAAAATCGGCTTTCCGCAGCCGTGTATTTCATAATAAAGCCATAAACCGTCGGATGTCTGAAAAAAATTGTCTTTTGTAGCCAAATAATCCCCCTCCAAACTGTTGTGTGATGGATACTTAAGTTGTAAAGAGCCGCGACACTTCGTTTACTATTCCAATATAGCATGTAGGTATTTGGAAAACCAATTCATATTTGCTATAAAAATTATGAATTTTGACCATAGTTTTGTGATCTGGCCCCATAAAAAATCCCCCTCTGTAGTTTTGTACTCCGGAGGGGGATTTTAAGGTTTATGTAAAATCTTTCACGATCTTAATATACTCCTGGGCATGATACGGGAGATAGCTGCCCTTGCGGTAGGCGGCGACAAAGTCCACCGTGGTGTTGGGAGTTCCCACGGAAAAGCAGCGGACCGGCTGCTTCAGACGGATATGCTTCAAGTGAGTCTCACAGACAAAGGACAGGCCGTAGCGCTTGCTGACCAGCTCCGCGCCTGCGCTGATGTTGCGGGTCTGCAATTTGATGTGGGGCTGGATTTTATATTCTTTAAAGAGGCGGTTCACGATCTGCCGTGTGCGCTGCTCGGGCAGCTGCACGATGAAGGGCTCGTCGGCCGCCCGGCGCAGGTCGAACCAGGGATAGCGGCAATTCTCCCGTTCCTCGCCCAGTTCGGCCAGGGGATGGTCCTCGGGCATGATCAGGACGATCTCCTCATGGCTGATAATCTGCCATTCGATGTCCGGGCTTTTCACCGGCAGGTTGAAAAACGCCAGGTCCGTCTCTCCGCTGAGGATCATGGACTCCAGCACGCCGGAATTCTCCTCCATGATATCCAGGTGCACGTTGGGGTATAAGCTGTTGAAGATCGGAAGGGTGCAGGGCAGCATATAGGTGCCGCGCATGACCGGGAAGGCCACCTTCAGCACGCCCACGTTGGAACACACGATATCGTTCATCTCCTGGTCCAGCTCCTTCTTGATATTGAGAATCTCCGTGGCCTTGGCGACGTAGCGCTGCCCGGCGTAGGTCAGGGTGAACTTGTTGCCCAGCTTCTTGAACAGCTTCTGGCCCATGTCCGCCTCCAGATGCTGGATGAACTTGGTCAGGGTCGGCTGGGTGATATACAGGGAGTCCGCCGCCTTGGTGATATTCTGATATTTTGCCACTGCAATAATATAGGTCAGATCTTTAAAATCCATTTCCAATTCCCCCTCACAGAGATATGTATTCTTCCGGTGCAGTAATAGCGGCCCTTCGCTCCAAACCGGGACGTTAAAATCATCATACCACAAACTATGGCAAAAAACCATAATTTTTATGAAAAATATGAATTAGACTTATGGGAAGGAAGGGGCTATAATGAGCCCATACAAGACGGATCGATTCCTTGCAATTAAAAAATACATAGAGGCAGCCGCCGGAACCGGCGAAATGAATCCGGTGAAATGAACCCGGTAACATGAACCCGGCAGCAGCCTGTCTGAGAAGAAAGAAATGTTTGAGGAGGTAAGGTATGAATTATGAAGTGTTGTCGGTAGTATTTCTGTTTGCGGTCGTTGCGCTGGGGTTCTGGCGCAAGTGCAACATCGGTATCCTGGCGGTGGGTTTTTCACTGATTATCGGAAAGATCGGCGGGATGTCCAGTTCCCAGATTCTGGGTGGTTTTGATGCGAAACTCTTTATCACCCTGGTCGGCGTCACGTTCCTATTCGGTATCGCCCAGAGCAACGGCACGCTGGAGCTGATCGCCAAGCGGGCGGTTGGACTGGCCGGAAACCGCACCTATCTGGTGCCGGTGATTCTCTTCCTGGTGACCGGACTTCTGTCGGCCATCGGCCCCGGAAATATTCCGGTTGGAGCACTGATGACGGTTGTAGCGGTCACCATCGCAGTGGAGATGGGGGAGAATCCCCTGCTGTTCGCCCTGGCGGCCAAGGTTGCGGCCAACGGCTTTACCATCACGCCCTTAGCCCCGGCGGGCGTTTTGACCATGTCCCTGTCGGAGACGGCCGGGTATACCGACATCATTATACCGGTTATGCTCAACGTCATGTTGTGGGCCGTGATCATGATGGTTGGATTTTCCATTCATTATAAGATTTACCGCATCAAACCCGGCGCTGTGGCTGTGGGCGGCGCGGTCAGCGAGAAAAACCGGTCACCCGGGATCAGTGGATCACAATCGTCGGCATGTGCGTCATGGTTTACCTTGTCATGTTCCGCCGCCTGGACGTGGGCCTCACCTCCTTCTTCGTAGCGGCCGTGCTGATTCTCCTGGGTGTTGCCAAAGAGAAACAGGCCCTGGCCAAGATCCCCTGGGGAACCCTGCTTCTGATTTGCGGCGTTGGCGTTTTGATGAATGTTGTTATTGAAATGGGCGGCATCGACCTGATCTCCGAAGCGCTGCTGGCGATTATGACCCCTGCTACCGCGGCTCCGATCATTGCGTTCATTTCGTCGATCCTGTCGTTCTTCAGCAGCACCACCGGCGTGGTGATCCCGACCATGGTTCCCACCATCGGAACCATCGTGGATTCCCTGGGAACGGGAAGCGCCGGATTTATCAGCCTGACCAGCGTGATGATTTCCTCTTCCCTGTCCTCCGCGTTCAGCCCCGCATCCACCGGCGGCGGCCTGATCCTGGCGGCTTACATGGCTGCCTCCAATTCGGAGAATAAGGAGCAGGAGCAGCAGAAGCTGTTCGGACGTCTGTTTATGATTGCCATTGCCTGCGTAATCGCCAACATTATCCTGTCGGCTGTGGGCGTATACGGAATTATCAAATAAGGGAGGAAACGGAAAATGGACAGAGCAAACGCAGTTCCCTGTACCGTGATGCGGGGAGGCACCAGTAAAGGACTGTATTTTTTAAAGAAGGATCTGCCGGAGGATGGGCAGCAGCGGGATGCGCTGCTCATGCGGATCATGGGAAGCCCGGATCCCAAGCAGATCGACGGCCTGGGCGGAGCCGCCTCCGTGACCAGCAAGGTGGCCATCGTCTCCAGGTCGGAGCGGCCCGGAGTGGACGTGGATTACACCTTTGCCCAGGTGGCCGTGGATAAGCCGTTGGTCAGCTACAAGGGCAACTGCGGCAACATTTCATCCGGCGTCGGTCCCTTCGCCCTGGAGAAGGGATTGGTCAATCCCAAAGAGCCGGTGACCACCGTCAGGATCTACAATACCAACACGGATAAGGTGATCGAGGCCCAGGTCCAGGTGGAGAACGGCAGGGTGAAATACGACGGAGACTTTGCCATTGCAGGCGTGCCGGGGACGGCGGCTCCCATCAAGCTGAGCTTCATCGACCCCATGGGCTCCGTGACCGGAAAGCTGCTCCCCACGGGAAATGCCTCGGATGTGTTGGATATCCCCGGCTTCGGCCAGGTGGAGGTCTCCATCGTGGACGCCGCCAACCCGCTGGTATTTGTGCCCGCGGCGGCCGTGGGACTGTCGGGGACCGAGCTTCCGGCGCAGATTGACGGAAATCCGGAAATGCTGCGGCTTCTGGAGACGGTGAGAGGGGCTGCGGCCTTAAAACTGGGATTTGTTTCCAGTATCGAGCGCTCCGCCTGGGAAAGCCCGGCGGTGCCCAAGATGACCATCGTGGCGGAGCCCAAGGATTACGAGGCAACTTCCGGCGCGGCCATCAGCCGGGATCAGATCGACCTGACGGCCCGGATGATGTCCATGCAGAAAACCCATCCCACCTACGCCATGACCGGAGCCATGTGCACCGCGGCGGCGGCCGTGATCCCGGGAACCGTGGTCAACCGCGCCCTGAGAGCGGATGCGGACCCGGAACGGCTGCGTATTGGCCATCCGGGCGGAATTCTGGAAGCGGGAGTGGAATTTGAACCTGAGAACGGCTCAGTCCGCATCGTCAAAACCTCCGGTTACAGGACCGCGCACCTTCTGATGGAAGGGAAAACATACGGTTAAAAAATTTTAAAAATGCCGAATAGAGAGCTGAAAGTTAGACATACTAACCGTGTAACCAAAAAAGCTTTTTAGGAGGTAAAAAAATGAACAACAGAAATAACTTCAACAATGACGCTGAGAATTACAGCAGCCAGAACAGCAGCCGCAACAATTCTCAGAACAGCTCTCAGAACAACAGCCAGAACAGTTCTCAGAACTCCTCTCAGAACAGCAGCCGCAACAGTTCTCAGAACTCTTCTCAGAACAGCAGCCGCAACAACTCTCAGAACAGCTCTCAGAACAGCAGCCGCAACTGCTCTCAGAACAACGAGCGCTAATTATAGCGGATTATTCCTGCGGTTTTCAATCGAGAACACGATGAGCAGAACCCGGTTTGTGATGAACGTCACAGACCGGGTTTTTTAGCTGCGCCCGGGGCTGCCGTCCGGGTCCGGCGGCGTTCTCACGCTCCGGGGACAGGTCTCATATAATGATAGTAGTACATGGCCTGTCTCGGATGTCCGGGCCGGAAAGGATGGAATAATATGGAATTTCCAATGATATCATACAGAGAACTGGATCAGTGGCTGGAACAGGGAGGCGCCTTTTTGCTGGTGGACTTAAGGGAGCCGTTCCAGTACGGCAGGGAGCGGATTTGGGGCAGCATAAACATTCCCTACGAGGAGCTGGAACAGCGCCTTGACGAGCTGCCGAAGGACTACACCCTGGTATTTTACTGCGACCGGGGAGCCAAGAGCATGCTGGCCTGCCGGGATCTGGGAAGAATGGGTTACCGCTGTGTGGATCTGGCTGGAGGAATGCTTTATTACCGGGGAAAATTCATTGACAGAAGGGCCCCAGGGGCTATAGAATAGAGAGGTGAAAAATACGGGAAAAGAGGAGAAACCGCATGAAACTCATGTTTGCATCCGATATACACGGCTCCGCCTTCTACTGCAGGCGGATGCTGGAACTCTATAAAAATTCGGGGGCCAAGCGCCTGGTGCTGCTGGGCGACATTCTGTACCACGGCCCGAGGAACGACCTCCCCAGGGAGTATGCGCCCAAGGAGGTCATCGCTATGTTAAATCCCCTTAAAGATGAACTTCTGGCGGTGCGCGGAAACTGCGACACCGAGGTGGACCAGATGGTGCTGGAGTTCCCGATTCTGGCGGACTACGGTCTCCTGCTGGTGGGGGAAACGCGCCTCTACGCCACCCACGGCCATGTGTACAACGAGAACCATCTGCCGCCCTTAACGGACGGGGACGCGCTGATCCACGGCCACACCCACCTGCTGGAGGCCAAGGAAATCACCGCAGAGGACGGGAGGCGCATAAAGATACTCAACCCCGGCTCCGTGTCCATTCCCAAAGGCGGGAATCCGGCCACCTATGCGCTGCTGGAGGACGGAGTGTTTACGATTTTGACCCTGGACGGGGATGTTGTCAGGCAGATCAGCCTGTAGAGAAAGAGTGAGGAACGAAGATTGAAACGTACATTTGAACTGATTGCCCCATGCCATTTCGGCCTGGAGGCTGTGTTGAAGAAAGAGATACTGGACCTGGGCTATGAGATTTCCCTGGTGGAGGACGGTAGAGTGACCTTTATCGGCGACGAGGAAGCCGTTTGCCGGGCCAACGTGTTTTTGCGCACGGCGGAGCGTGTGCTCTTAAAGGTGGGGTCCTTTGAGGCCAGAACCTTTGAGGAGCTGTTCCAGGGGACCCGGGAGATTCCGTGGGAGGAGTATATTCCTCAGGATGGAAAATTCTGGGTTGCCAAGGCGTCCTCCATCAAGAGCAAGCTGTTCAGCCCATCGGATATCCAGTCCATCATGAAAAAGGCCATGGTGGAGCGGATGAAGGGCCATTACAACGTGACCTGGTTCCCGGAGGACGGGGCCAGCTTTCCGCTGCGCGTTTTCCTGTACAAGGACGTGGTGACCGTCGGCATCGACACCAGCGGCGACTCCCTGCACAAGCGGGGCTACCGCACCCTGACGGCCAAGGCCCCCATCACGGAGACTCTGGCCGCTGCGCTGATCCTTCTGACGCCCTGGAACCGGGACCGGATTCTGGTAGACCCCTTCTGCGGCAGCGGAACCTTTCCCATCGAGGCGGCCATGATGGCGGCCAACATGGCACCCGGCATGAACCGTTCCTTTCTTGCGGAGGACTGGAAGAGCCTGGTGCCGCGCAAGTTCTGGTACGAGGTTATGGACGAGGCGAACGATCTGGTGGAGCAGGACGTGAAGGTGGATATCCAGGGCTATGACATAGACGGCGACATTGTGAAGGCGGCCAGGGCCAACGCGGCCCAGGCGGGGGTGGACCACATGATCCATTTCCAGGAGCGGCCGGTGAGCGCTCTGAGCCACCCCAAAAAGTACGGGTTTGTGATTTCCAATCCCCCTTACGGCGAGCGCCTTGAGGACAAAGCCAGCCTTCCGGCGCTGTACCGGGAGATCGGGGAGCGTTACCGTGCATTGGACGCCTGGTCCATGTACCTGATCACGTCCTACGAGGATGCGGAGAAATACATCGGACGGAAGGCGGACAAAAACCGCAAGATTTATAACGGGATGCTGAAGACCTATTTTTACCAGTTTATGGGACCCAGACCTCCCAGACGAAATCAGGAGAACCGGACCATTGAGACAGAAACAGAATAGAAGGAAACGCAGGAGACGCCCCCTGTATCTGGCCCTGGCCCTGAGCCTGGGACTGACGGCGGGGTGCAGCCGCTGGCAGCCGGACGGCGGCGGCGGCGCGCAGGCACAGCAGGACGGCGGCGCGGGAAGCGGATATGCGGACGGCGGCGGGAAGGGCACAGGCGGAGTGGCGGACGGAGTGGCCGGTGGCGGAAACGGTGCGGCGGACGGCGGAAATAGTGCGGCGAACGGCGGAAACAGTGCGGGAAGCGGCGGAAACAGTGCAGCGGACGGCGGAAACGGTGCGGCGGACGGCGGAAGCGGTGCGAACGGTGGAAACGGTGCGGCGGATGGCGGAAACAGTGCAGCCAACGGCGGAAACGGCACCGGCGGCAAATCAGCCGCCTCCTCAGACGGTCAATCCCCCTGTGCGGAGATCATCCACCGGGACCAGGAGGCGCAGAGCGGCGGCGGAGATGTGAAGCTGCCGTCCGCCTATGACTACCGAAAGACGGGCCGGGCGCCTCAGATCGGCAACCAGGGGTCCCTGGGGACCTGCTGGGCGTTCGCATCCTTAAAAGCGCTGGAGTCCTCCCTGCTCCCGGGCAAGTCCCTGGAACTATCCGTGGATCACATGACGTTGCACAACAGCTTTTCCATGTCCCAGGACGCGGGCGGGGAGTACACCATGTCCATGGCCTACCTGCTGGCCTGGCAGGGCCCGGTGCTGGAGTCGGAGGACCCTTACGGGGACGGCTACTCCCCGGACGGCTTAAAGCCCTGCCTTCACGTGCAGGACATTCAGATTTTGCCGGCCAAGGACTATGAGGCCATCAAGCAGGCCGTGTACCGTTACGGGGGCGTTCAGAGTTCCCTCTACACCTCCATGCGCAACTACCAGAGCGAGTCAGTGTATTACAACCGCACGACAAACTCCTACTGTTACATCGGCGACGAGAAGCCCAACCACGATTCCGTGATCATCGGCTGGGACGACAACTACTCCAAGGACAATTTCAATATGGGCCTGGAGGGGGACGGGGCGTTCATCTGTACCAACAGCTGGGGCGAGGATTTCGGAGACCAGGGATATTTTTATGTCTCCTACTACGACACCAACATCGGCGTGCACAACATCGTGTACACGGGCGTGGAGCCGGCGGATAACTATGATCACAATTACCAGAGCGATTTGTGCGGCTGGGTGGGTCAGATCGGCTACGGCCGGGACAGCGCCTGGTTTGCCAACGCATACACCGCCGGAAAAGGGGAGAACCTGGAGGCGGCGGGATTTTACGCCACGGACCAGAACACGGACTACGAACTATACGTGGCCAGACATCTGGGGGAGAAGGCTGACCAAACCTTCGGACAGCGGGTGAAGGTGGCGGAGGGACGGCTGCGCTACGCCGGTTTTTACACCATACCGCTGGATCAAAAAATAGTATTGGATGACGGCGAAAAATTTGCTATAATAGTGAAAATAACAACTCCGGGAACCGTTCACCCCGTGGCGATAGAGTACGACGCCGGGGACGGGATGGCCGAGATTGATTTGAGCGACGGGGAGGGGTATCTGAGCTTTGACGGCGACAAATGGGAGCACGTTGAGGAAACTCAGAAGTGCAATGTCTGCCTGAAGGCCTACACCTCCAACCGATAGAAAGCAGGAATATACCATATGGAAGATAAAATTGTTTTTGCCACCGGAAACGAAGGGAAAATGCGGGAAATCCGCAGTATTTTATCCGATCTGGGACTGCCGGTGCTCTCCATGAAGGAGGCCGGCGTTTCCCCGGAGATCGAGGAGAACGGGACTACCTTCGGCGAGAACGCCGAGATCAAGGCCAGGGCTGTCTGGGAGCAGACCGGCGGCATCGTTCTGGCCGACGATTCCGGTCTGGTGGTGGACTATCTGGGCGGCGAGCCCGGCATTTACTCCGCCCGTTATCTGGGCGAGGACACCTCCTACGAGGTGAAGAACCGAACCATTATCGACCGGCTGAGGGAGGCACGGGAAGAGGAGCGCAGCGCCCGTTTTGTCTGCAACATCGCGGCGGTGCTGCCGGACGGGAGCGTGCTGCACACCGAGGAGACCATGGAGGGGAGAATCGCCGGGGAACCTGCGGGGAGCGGCGGATTCGGCTATGATCCCATTTTGTGGCTTCCTGAGTTTGGAAAGACATCGGCGGAGATTACCATGGATGAGAAAAACCGGATCAGTCACCGTGGCAAGGCGCTGCGGGCCATGAGGGAAGCGTTGGTTAACTGGCTGGGAAAGGATAAGGGATGAAGATACTGATAGTGAGCGATACCCATCGCAAGGACGTGAATCTGAGGGAAATACTGGAGCGCAGCGGCCGGCTGGATATGCTGATCCACTTAGGCGATGCGGAGGGGAGCGAGCAGGAGATCGCCTCCTGGGTCAACGAGGGCTGCGATCTGGAATTTGTGCTGGGAAACAACGACTTTTTCTCCAATCTGGACCGGGAAAAGGATATCATGATTGGCCGTTACCGGGTGCTGCTGACCCACGGCCACTATTACAGCGTGTCCCTGGGGCCGGAGCGCCTGATCAAGGAGGCGCGGGCCGGCGGATTCGACATCGTCATGTACGGCCACACCCACCGTCCGTTTTACGAGGTGGACAAAAAGGACGGGGACAAGGACCTGATCGTTCTGAATCCGGGCAGCCTTTCCTACCCCCGCCAGGACGGACACCGCCCGTCCTATATGCTGATGGACATCGACCGGGACGGGGAGGCCCATTTCTCGCTGAATTATCTGGAGAGGTGAAGGTTCCTTGGCCGGAGGTGGCTGCGGAAAAAGAAGGTTTTTAATTGAAGAAACATGCTTGGCAAACATATGTTTATAAGTTAAAATATTCATAGGGAACAATCATGTTATTACAAGGTGTTGGCCTTCCATTTTACATAAGATGGGAGGTGGTGCGAATGAAATTTGATTTCAAAGACTTAATGGCCTTTGGTATGTTCATTCTCGCATTGCTGACCTTTATCTTAAAGATTAGTCAGTAGCGTTTTTCAAGTCCCAGAAATGGGCATAGAAAAACCACCCTTGTATACTTGGCCGTTGCGAGGGTGGAATTTCTATCTTAGTTATGGGCCAACCTCTTGTGTGAGGTGGTTGTTCCTTTTTTATTACATCTATATTATAATCAATCCATTTCTGAAATTCAAGCAATTTTAAGAAAAACTCTTTGATGATTTTGCTTGAACGCGGAGGTGGCTGCGGAAAAATACTGCGGAAAAATATTTGAAATCCGGTTGACAAGAGCAAAGGCATGGTATATAATAATTTTTGCGTCGCGAGACGGGGAAATACAGGTATACCTTGCCTGACACCGGGGTGTGGCTCAGCTTGGCTAGAGCGCCTGGTTTGGGACCAGGAAGTCGCAGGTTCGAATCCTGTCACCCCGACTTGAAGATACGCAGGTGTAGTTCAATGGTAGAACACTAGCCTTCCAAGCTAGATACGTGGGTTCGATTCCCATCACCTGCTCTTATAAAAAACTGGGAAACCTTGTGATAGCGAGGTTTCCCGTTTTTTTTGCTGTTTTTATGGGGTAGATCGGAGGAAAAACGGGATAGAGCTTCAAACGGGACTACAGCCCGGATTTTTCCAGATCCTGTATTTCTTTCTTGCGGTAGGCCATCAGGCTGAACACCGCCCCAAGGATGCCGGTGCACAGGAACATGACCGCCATGCCGCTTCCAGTTCCCATCCCAACCAGCTGTCCAAGGGCCACGGCCGCGCCGGAGCCGGACTGCATGAACGGCTCAAACACGAAGTCGGCCAGGTAGCCGCCCAACAGAAGCCCGGCCGGGATTGTGCAGTATTGGATCGCATTCCGCACGGAAAATACGCTTCCCTGGAGTTCCCGTGGAACCATCTGATACAGGATCATCCTCTGTCCGGCCGCCAGAAACGGAATGGGCAGGCTGGCCCACACCGCGGCAAGGCTCCACCAGACGGTGTTTTTTCCCAGACCCATCATCAGATCGCCCAGGAGAAAGGACGCTGCGGCTGAGAAGTAGATCAATTTTACGCTGCTGGCTTTTAACGGCCTGAGCGAGATGATGAGTCCGCCCAGAATGCCGCCGGCGCCCAGGACCATGTTGACGGCCCCGAGGGTCAGGCTGTTGCCGCCGCTCCTGGCCAGAATCATGGGGGACAGGATATTTTCGTACGTCAGGCGGGAGAAGAAATTCAGCACCGCCATGGTGACGATGATGTACCACAGCCCTTTGTGGCGGAACAGGAACCGGAAGCCGTCAAAACAGCCGGACAGGACGCAAGCTCCCCTGGGCGCTTTGGATAAATCCTCCGGTATTTTGATAAAGATCAGAAGCAGCGCAAAATTAAACAAAAAGGATAAAAGATCCGCGGCGATCACCGCGCCCAGACCGCCGAAGGCGAAGACGGAGGAGGCCAGCACCGGCGAAACCACGGAAACCAGGTTGGCGGAAAACGAGTCCATGCCGCTCATCCGGGCGATTTTGTCCTTGGGCACCAGAATTCCCACCGCCACCGACTGAGCCGGTATCTGAAAGGAATTCATAAATCCGATCACGCAGTTAACCGCATAGATGTACTGGATTTTCAGTTCCCCGGACCGCCAGCACAGCAGGACAAAAAATGAACAGGCGGCCGCGATGGAATCCGCCGCGAGCATAATGGTTTTCTTGCGGTGCCGGTCCACAAAACCGCCGGCAAACAGGCTGACCAGAATGTAAGGCAGGTAATTGCAGAAGGACATCAGGGACACGGCCATTGCGGATTTCGTCTGGGTGTAGGTCCACAGGATCAATGCAAAGCTGGTCATGGCGCTCCCCAGCTGGGAGACGGAACCGCCGAACCAGAATAACAGATATTTCTTAAAACTATTTTCCATTGAAGTTTCTCTCCTTACAGAATCATTTTTTCGGTTCCATAAGTACAAAACCCAATGCGGGCAAAACCGCCGTTTACTCTGTACAAATTATGCCCGTGCAATGGATTTTGTACAGAGATATCTGCCCATATCGATATATGACATTGCGTTCACCTCCCGTACCGTCAGCTCTGTTTGGCTGCGGCTGTATTTCTTTGTTGTACCATACCCGACCGGTAAAGTCAATTTATACAGGGCCCAGGGCGGGGCCGGGCGGCACTCGTGCAACAGTAAGGGGGCCGGGAGTCTCGTTGTCTGAAAAATAAGGCCCTCAGGCATGAAAATTGCAGCTTAAAAAAAATATAAAAAAGAGCTTGCAATCGTCAAAAAAGTATGATAGACTATAACACGTTGACACGACAGAAGTGTGTACCGCTGTGGGTAAGAACTTCGGACAAGTGCCAGGCGACGGTTGAGTCCCTCGGGAGGCTGCCGGGATTGAGTCTGTAGCTCAGTTGGATAGAGCAACGGCCTTCTAAGCCGTGGGTCGGGGGTTCGAATCCCTTCAGGCTCGTTCGGACGAGAGTCCGTACAATTTAATATGGTGGGTATGGCGAAGTTGGTTATCGCGCCAGATTGTGGCTCTGGAGGCCCAGGGTTCGAATCCCTGTACTCACCCTTTGAGATACCTTACCGGTAGACGGTAAGGTATTTTTTTGCGTATTTCCTTGACAAACCAATCTGTAACAGCTATAATTACAGTATAAACTGTATCTAAAATGGTAACAGATTGGCGGCAAAGAAAGGAAAGGACTGTATGAATACAAAAGAGCACACAGAGATGAAGATCAGGGGTAGCGCGGACGTGTCTTACCTGGGGAGAACTGTGGATGAAATGATCTGGGAGTTTATGGAGGAAAATGGAATTCCAGGCCTGGCACTGGCCATTGTACAGGCTCCCTATATCCCGCGGGTAGTAGGATACGGGCTGTCCGACGAAAAGCAGCGGCGGCTGGCTTCCGTCAATACCATGTGGCCGGCCGGTCCCATTTCCCAGGCATACGCGGCAGTGGCGGCCATGCAGCTGTACGAGGCGGGAAAGCTGGATTTGGACGCGCCTGTCTCGCAGTATGTGGAAAATCTGCCCCCGCGGTGGAAGGGGATCACGTCCCGCCAGCTCCTGCGCCACGCAGCCGGTCTGGCGGATTACCGGCAGGCGGAGGGCTACGATTCGCAGAGAGAGTGGGACTTTGCCGGTCTGGCGGCCCTGGTGGGGGAGAAGAAGCTGAGCTTTGAGCCGGGCACAGGGGTTGAACAGAGCGCAACCAATTTCCTGTTGCTGACAGAGGTGGTCGGCAGGGTCTCCGGAATGGACTACGAGAGCTTTGTCAAGAAACATCAGTTTGAGCGTTTGGGATTGCGTCACACCGGATTTACCGGCGATCTGGATCAATATGACAGCGAGGATGTATCTCAGACCGGCAATATCCATCAGCTTTTCAAAATGGACGGGCGTTTTATCGACCCGGTGGAGCAGGCCGCCAGTTACAGGCAGGATGGCAGCCCTTACAGCGTGATTCCCTCTACGGCCCTTAGAGGCTTCGGGGACGTCTGGGCCTCGGCGCAAGATATTTCCTTTTGGGATATCGGGCTGGCCGGGGGAGTGCTCATCGAAAAAGCGGAAAACCGGGCGCAGCTCTACGGGCCGTGGAAGCTTCCGGACGGAAATAGCGTGCCCGCCAACGCAGGCTGGCAGTTCTATCACCACCGCGGTTTAATGGATATCAAAGGCTCAGTTCCGGGATTTTCCTCATTTTTGAGTCGTTTTACCCATCCAGACGAGCTGGTCTGCGTGACTCTGATGGCGAACCGGGAGGGGGTGGATTTCACGAATCTGGGCAGAAGGATCGCCGGGGCGTTCGGGGACCTGCTGTCCACCAACTACGACGACAACCGCCTGTTCCTGCTGGAAGGGCAGTATCCGGTCGAAGAGACCCTGCGGCGGCTGGAAATGGGGCTGGAGAAACGGAATATTCCCGTGTTTGCAAAGTTTGACCATGGCAAAAATGCCCTGGAGGCCGGTCTTGAGCTTCGCCCCACCACCGTGCTGGTGTTTGGTTCCCCTAAGGTCGGCACAGGGCTAATGCAGGCGGATCAGAGCATTTCCCTGGAGTTGCCGCTGCGAATATCCGTGTGGGAGGATGAGTCGGACAGTACCTGGCTGGCCGCGCCCAGGATGAAACGTGCGGCAGCGGAGTATGGGCTGGAAAATCATTCGGCGGTCGCCGGTATGCAGCGGCTTGTGGAGACGCTGATCCGGGAGGCGGCGAATGTTTATGGAGCGTAATTTGTATGCCAGGTGCAACGTGTCTGGCGAGGCGTAATGCGTCTGCCGGCGGCGGACCTTAAAGTGCGGAGCACAGGTTATCGGCCGCCGGCCGGAAAATGCGCGGCAATGGGCTGGCGGCGTAGGGAGAGAAGCCTTGGGAAGCGGATGGATTTTCGCTGTTGAAATGGACATGCGGTTTAAAAGTCCAGGCGCAAAAGTCCAGGCTGAAACGGGGCTTGCCAAGCGGCGGATTCTATGGTATTATGTTTGGGTATGCCGGTGGAATTTCGGCTGATGGGCCATCGCCAAGCGGTAAGGCACAGGACTTTGACTCCTGCATTCGAGGGTTCGAATCCCGCTGGCCCAGCGATGAAAAAGGTTCTGAGAACGATTGTTTTCAGAACCTTTTTTGCGTGTGACTGCGGAAAAAATATCTATGTCCGAAAATGGCGGGATTTTTCTGTCCGATCTGTTATAATGAATTCAGGAAACCCCTCTCTTTTCAAACGCCCGCATGTGCCCGCAAGGCACCATGACAGACAGGAGGAACCGCTATGACAATCGACAACCACGCCGCCTGTTACGCGGCATTTCAATCAAAAGATTCCCGTTTTGACGGACATTTTTTTGTGGGAGTGACCTCCACGGGGATTTACTGCCGGCCTGTGTGCCGGGCGCGTCTGCCCAGGCCGGAAAACTGCACCTTTTTTAAAACCGCCGCGGAGGCGGAGCGGGCGGGCTTTCGGCCCTGTCTGCTGTGCCGCCCGGAACTGGCGCCCGGCTGCGCGCCGATGGTCCCGGCAACCCGGCTCCGGACGTGCAGCGCTGTCCCGCAGACAGGGACCGTCTGCGCCCCGGTGGACGCCTCCCACCGTCTGGCGGTTCTGGCGGCAAAACAGCTGGAGGAACATTGCGGGAGCATTGAGAGCCTGGAGGAGCTGGCGGCGTCCCTGGGCTGCACGGCCCGGCACCTGCGCCGGGTGTTCCGGGAGGAGTACCGTGTCTCACCGGTGGAATACCTGCAGACCTGCCGCCTGCTGCTGGCCAAAAGCCTGCTGACAGATACCGGGCTTTCGGTTCTGGAGGCGGCCATGGCCTCCGGTTTCGGAAGTCTGCGCCGGTTTAACGCCCTGTTTCAGGCGCGTTACCACCTCTCACCGACGTCGCTGCGCAGGCAGACCGGCGGGGCCGTAAAACAGGAGGGACAGGGCATATCCCTGTTTCTGGGATACCGTCCACCCTATGGCTGGGACCGCCTGCTCGCGTTCCTGGCGTTAAGGGCAATTCCCGGCGTGGAGGCGGTCCGGGAAAACGCCTACTACAGGACCGTGCGGCTTGTAAAGCGGGACGGGGCCGAAGTGTGCGGCTGGATCAAGGCGGAAAATATGCCAGGCCAAAACGCGCTTCGCGTTACCGTGTCCGCGTCCCTTTTAGCGGTGCTGCCCCAGACGCTGGCGCGGGTGAAGGAGCTGTTCGATTTGAGCTGTGATCCCAACCGGATCTGTGAGACCTTACAGACAATGGATGCGCTAAAGCCAGGCTTATGTGCGCCCGGCGTCCGGGTGCCCGGGTGCTTTGACCCCTTTGAAATGGCGGTCCGGACAATTCTGGGGCAGCAGATTACCGTCAAGGGAGCGACGACGCTGGCCGGGCGGATTGCGCGGGAACTGGGAACCCCGATCCGCACGGAGGTGAACGGCCTGACTCATCTATTTCCCACCGCCCAGGACATCTGCGGGCTTGAGGAGCCGGTTTCCGCCAGGCTGGGACCGCTGGGGATGATCGCCGCCCGGTCCAATACCATCTCCGCCCTTGCGGGGAAGCTGTCGGACGGTTCCATCCGGCTGGCCGCGGGAGCGGACCCGGAGCGGACGGCGGCGCAGCTGATGGAAATTCCGGGCATCGGCGCCTGGACCGCCCATTATATGGTCATGCGGGCATTGGGCTGGACCGATGCATTTCTGGAGACGGACTACGGCATCAAAAAGGCCCTGGCGCCCCGGAAGGGAAAAGAAATCCTGGCGCTGGCCGAGAGCTGGCGGCCCTGGCGCAGCTATGCCATGATGAATTTGTGGAATTCACTGTAAAATAGGATTCAGGAGGAACGTTATGTACTATGAGATGAAATACGACTCCCCGGTGGGGCGGCTCACCATGGCAAGCGATGGTTCAAACCTGGCGGGCCTGTGGATGGAGGGGCAAAAATACTTTGGAGGCACTGTGACCGGGGAGCTGCATCCTTGCGGGGAGCTGCCGGTATTTTCCAGGACAAAGGACTGGCTCGACCGGTATTTTTCCGGAAAAAGGCCGGAGCCGTCGGAGCTGCCGCTGGCGCCCATCGGCGGAGAATTTCGCCGGACGGTGTGGGAACTGCTCTGTGAAATCCCCTACGGAGAGCTTACCACCTACGGGCAGATCGCCAGGGACGCGGCAAAGCGGCTTCACCGGGAGAGCATGTCCGCCCAGGCGGTGGGCGGGGCGGTGGGCCACAATCCCATCTCGATCATAATCCCCTGCCACCGGGTGGTGGGGACCGGCGGCAGTCTGACCGGGTATGCCGGGGGGATTGACAAAAAGATTTGGCTGCTGAAACACGAAGGCGTGAAAATGGACGGTCTGACTGTTCCGGCAAGGGGGACGGCGCTGTAACGGGAAATTTATGATATTTTCATAAATAAACCAGAAAGCATCCATAGAATAGACACATCTTTCCGCTATGCTGAAAGCCAATGCGAAAAAACGGAATGAGTTTTGATTCGCGAAATGAAGAGTGCGGGGAAATGGATATGACCAACGAACAGTATTACGACCTGATACGGCCGTACGAGGACGCCAGAAGGCTTTTGGAGACGCGTTTGGAAATCCTGAACCACAGCCTTTATGGCAGCAGGGCGGTGTGCGGTCCCATCCACAATATGCAGAGCCGGATCAAGGCCAAGAAGAGCATCGAGGACAAGCTTAAGCGTCTGGGACAGAGGGACGGCGTGACCAATGCCAGGGATTACCTCCAGGACATTGCGGGCATCCGGGTGATCTGCTATTTTGTGGACGATATTTATAACGTTGCGGCAGGGTTAAAACGGCAGTCGGACCTGGTTCTGGTGAAGGAGCGGGATTATATCGCCACCCCCAAGCCCAACGGCTACCGCAGCTATCATATCGTGCTGGGAGCGCCAGTATACTGCCTGGATGCCATGGAATATTTTCCCGTGGAGGTCCAGTTTAGGACCATGTCCATGGATTTCTGGGCCAGCATGGAGCACCGGATCTGTTATAAAAAGAACCCGGAGCACCGGGAACGGCTGGAGCAGGAATTTTTAACGTATGCGGCGGTGTTAAAAGAGATCGAGGAAAAGTTCGAGGAACACCGGGAACACCGGGAGAGCGGTGGGCCTTTGGAGGAGGCAGATTAAAAAGAAATTACACGGCGCCGGGACTGTTTGGACCGGCGGGAGAGGAGAATAACGGTATGGAAATGGCGAGACAGCGCGTGATTGTGGACGACGAGGTGATTGAATCCGGCGAGATTCAGGAGATGATCCAGCCGCTCTGGTGGAGCGTGAGTATTTACGACGGGGAGGAGCAGTACCGGCGGGACCTGGAGGGGTTTACCGCCCCGCAGCGGTATCTGTTCGCCCTGCAATGGTATTTGGCTGAGGTCAACAACGGCGGGCACGACCAGTTTTACTCCAATTCCACGGGCATCGTCTGGGAGGACGCCATGAACGGAGCCAGGGAGATGGGGATGGAGGAGCTGTACGGGATCATCCGGGAGTCGGCGGACCGCATGGGCGGCGAACCCGCCAAGGAGCGGGAGGACCGCTGGGATCAGATGAGCGAGCGGGAGCCGGATTTTGGAGATTTGAATAAAAGGCTTTACGCTATGGAAGATATTGAGCAGCGGATGGCGGCCTATGCTCTTGAGAACCGGGAGGCCCTGTATTTTGACGGGGAGGTGGAGATGCCGGTGTTTGAGGACTGAACGGGAGGAGACGTCCGAAAAAACGCCCCGGCTGCGGAGGGAACGGGCAGCCGGGGCGTTTTTGGCGGGAATGAATTTTCAAACGCGCCTCAGTGTACGGACAGGACTTCGTCCAGGTTCAGGGTGCGGCGGCCGTCCTCAAAGACGAAGCAGGGGATGCCGATGCCGCCGTTTTTGCGGACCGCCTCGTACAGAGGATCGGATTCACGCACGGATAAGTAGGCTTTTAAGTCCGGCAGGGAAGCGGAGAGATTCTTGAAGTCAACGTCAATTCCTGCCTCGCGCAGCTTGCAGAGCGCAAGCAGGGTGTCAGGGCAGAGATGGCTTCCAATTACAGTGATATTCATGGGGATTCCTCCTTGTAAGTGTTCGTGTGTGGTTTCTGCACTCAGTATATCAGGCATTTACAATTCTGTAAAATTGAAATATATTATAAAGAGATTCGAAAATTTCGATACCAAAAAAGGGAGAGGAAAATGGAGCTGCGCAATCTGAATACATTTGTCAGGGCCGCGGATGCGGGGAGCTTTTCCAGGGCGGCCTCTGAGCTTGGTTATACCCAGTCCACGGTGACGGCGCAGATTCAGGGGCTGGAGGAGGAGCTGGGGGTACAGCTGTTTGACCGGCTGCCCAAAGGCATTACGCTCACCAGGCCGGGGGAAGTGCTTTTGAAGCATGCCCGGAGCCTGCTTCTGGAAGCGGAAAATGCCCGGCTGGCTGTCAAAAGCCAGAGGGAGCCGTCGGGTAAGCTGCGGATCGGCGCATTTTCGTCGCTGTGCACCGCGTTTTTGCCGGATCTTCTGAGACAGTACCACCAGTTGTACCCCAAGGTGGACCTGGTGGTTCGCAGCGGGGGCATCGAGGCGCTCCGGGATATGCTTGGCTCCGGCCGGCTGGATTTCGCATGGGTGATTGCGGATTGGAAGGAGAGAAGCCCGTGGCGGGCCTTTTGCGGCATGTCCCATCCCATCTGGGCTGTGGCTGCTCCCGGCAGATACGGCCCTGGAAAAATACTTCCGGCAAGCGGACTTGAGGACGTTACCTTTCTTTTGACGGAACCGGGCTGTCCGTACCGCCGCCAGTTTGAGCTGTTCTGCAGCAAAAACGGGATCGTGCCCCATGTGCTGATGGAGGCGGACAGCATCGAGGGGATACGCACCTTCGCCCGGTCGGGTCTGGGGGTTGGCATCCTGCCGGATTTCGCCGTCCGGTCCATGGTGCAGGAAGGGGCTTTGGAGCGCGTGAGGATCGAGGGGTTCACCCCGGCGGTGGAGAGCGCGCTGTTCTGCCATCCGGTGAAGTGGATGACGCCCGCCATGGAGGCGTTTTTGCAGCTGTCCGGGGCGCGGGAGAGGGCGGATTAGCAAAAAACTCAAAAAATCATTAGAAATCAGAAGAAATTTCTGATAGAATAGAAATAGAAACAATAAGTCTCAGAAAGTATGGCCCGAGCCGTTTGGCGTCGGGCCTGCTGTATGGGTGGATCCGATGATGGAGGTTGAGCGGATGGAGTCGTTGGTAAATGAAGAAGTGAAACATTTGAAATTCGGCAGAGGCAGTATAGTAGAGGAACCGGCGGAGCATATTAAAGTACGGTTTCAGAGCGGAGGCGCTGTCAAAACCTTTCGGTTTCCGGATGCGTTCGCCGGTTATCTGGCGTTTGAAAAGGGCGAGCTGCAGAAAAAATACAACGAGATGGCAATGAGCGAGCGCAGGCGCAGGGAGACGGGACACCGGGAAGAAATCCTCCGGATGGAGGAGGAGCGCAAGGCGGCGCAGCTGGAACTGCTGAAACACCGCAGAAGCGCCGCCCGGACGGCGAAAACCGTGGCAGGAACCGCCGCTAAGAAAACAAAATAGAATTTTTTGCGCCGGTTATGGGTAGCGGGCGGGGATCAAGCCCCGGCTTTCCGCAAAATTTCCGGCGCGACGGATATGGCAGGTGTTAAATGATCAAGAGCGCATTTTCCGCCTCGGACAATCAGACATTATACCGGAACCAGATGAAACTTTTGATCCAGACCGGCTGCAAGTATAGCTGCCGGGTGACGGTGGATCTGGCGGGACGCAGGTTCAACGCCAAAAGCATGATGCACATCGGCGACATCAAGGCCGGGGACCGGTTTGAACTATTGTTTGACGGCGAGGACGAGATCCGTGCCCTGGAGGAATATTCCAGAGTTTTGGAGACAGATTGAGAAAGAGATATCAAATGAAAATCATGAGATTCTTTCGAAGGGAATGGGACGGCGCATGGAGAGCGGCGAATTTGGACCGGTAAACATGCGACAGTGAATTTGGAACAGAATGACGGGGCGGCTTGCAGAGGTGCGGAGCCGCCCTGTTTTTATGGGGCGGCGGTGCGATGACGCGGTGGCGGCGGCCGCACTCTCCCGGGATTCCGGTTGAATCCCGGGGGGATTTACACTATAATGATACAATAAACGGAACATCAGAGTATTTACAGAAACTGTAAGGAGTGTCGGAGTTATGAAATCATTGGTTATAGCGGAAAAACCCTCCGTGGCCCGGGATATCGCCCGGGTGTTAAAGTGCGGCAGACAGATCAACGGCGCCATCGAGGGCGGCGCCTACATCGTCACCTGGGGGCTGGGACATCTGGTGGAGCTGGCGGACCCGGAGGCCTACGATCCCAAATACAAGGAGTGGAAGATGGAGGACCTGCCCATGATGCCGGAGCCCTTCAAGCTGGAGGTGATCCGGCAGACCACCAAACAATATCAGGCCGTAAAGGCGCAGATTCACCGGAAGGACGTGGGGGAGATCATTATCGCCACGGATGCGGGGCGGGAGGGCGAGCTGGTGGCCCGGCTGATCTTAAAAAAGGCCGGCAGCCAGAAACCGTTAAAACGGCTGTGGATCTCGTCGGTCACCGACAAGGCCATCCGGGAGGGATTTGCCAACTTAAGGGACGGCAGGGATTATGAAAATCTCTACGACGCGGCGATGTGCAGGGCGGAGGCAGACTGGCTGGTGGGCATCAATGCCACCCGCGCTCTGACCTGCAAGTACAACGCCCAGCTCTCCTGCGGCCGGGTGCAGACGCCGACTCTGGCCATGATCGCCAGGCGGGAGGAGGAAATCCGCAAGTTTGTCCCCCAGCCCTATTATGGAATCCAGGCAAAATGCGCCTCCCCCGCGCTGACGCTCACCTGGCAGGACGGGGAGACAAAAAGCTTCCGCTCCTTTGACCGCGCCCGCATGGACCGGGTGCTGAGCGCGCTCCAGGGAGCGGCAGGAGGAACCGGCGTGGTGGCGGAGGTCAGGCGCACGCCGAAGAAAACCCAGGCGCCCCTTCTCTACGACCTGACGGAATTGCAGCGGGACGCCAACAAGCGGTTCAACTATTCCGCCAAGGAGACGCTCAATATCATGCAGCGCCTGTACGAGAACCACAAGGTGCTTACTTACCCGCGGACGGACTCGCGCTATCTGAGCGCGGACATTGTGCCCACCTTAAAGGAACGGCTGAAAGCCTGCGGCGTGGGCCCCTACAAGCTGGCGGCAGGACGCCTTGTGGCCCGTCCGCTGCCGGAGAAGCTGTTTTTTGTGGATAACAGCAAGGTGTCGGACCACCATGCCATCATTCCCACGGAGCAGTTTGTGCAGCTGGATCACATGACCGTGGACGAACGGCGGATTTATGACCTGGTGGTGCGCCGGTTCCTGGCCGTGCTGTACCCGCCCTACGAGTACGAGCAGACGAATCTGACGGTGAAGGCAGGCGGGGAACGCTTCGTGGCCCACGGGAACATTGTGCGCAGCCAGGGCTGGAAAGCGGCTTACGAGGACGGATATGATGGGGACGAGGAGGAGGATCAGGAGGTGAAGGGGCAGCGGCTGCCGGATTTAAAACCCGAAGACGTACTGAACCGGCTGACCTTTGGTTTGACCGAGGGAAAGACCAAGCCGCCCGCGCATTTCAACGAGGCCACGCTGCTGTCCGCCATGGAGAATCCGGCGGCTTACATGGAATCAGGGGATAAGGAGATGGCCCGGACCCTGGGGGAGACCGGCGGTCTGGGCACGGTGGCCACCCGGGCGGACATTATTGAAAAGCTGTTTTCCAGTTTTCTGCTGGAGAAGCGGGGCAAGGACATTCTTCTGACTTCCAAGGCGAAACAGCTTTTGGAGCTGGTGCCGGAGGATTTAAAAAAGCCGGAGCTGACCGCGGACTGGGAGATGAAACTGTCAAAAATTTCCAAAGGCTCCCTGAAACGGGCGGCCTTTATGAGCGATATCCGCAGCTATTCCCGGGAGCTGATCGGACAGATCAAGTCCGGCGAAGGCCAGTTCCGCCACGACAATCTGACGAATACCAAATGTCCGGTATGCGGCAAGAAAATGCTCCTGGTAAAGGGGAAGAACAGCGAGATGCTGGTCTGCCAGGACCGGGAGTGCGGCCATCGGGAGACCCTTTCCCGGACCAGCAACGCCCGCTGCCCGGTGTGCCACAAGAAAATGGAGCTGAAAGGCAAAGGGGACGGGCAGGTCTTTGTCTGCAGGTGCGGGTACAAGGAAAAGCTGAAGGCCTTCCAGGAGCGGAGAAAAAAGGAGGGGGCGGGCGTCACCAAGCGGGACGTGGCCAAATATCTGAATCAGCAGAGCAAGGAGACGGAGGAGCCGCTCAACGATGCGTTCGCCCGGATGCTGGCGGGGATCAAGCTGGACCAGTGACGGAGGGAGGCGGGAAACGCGGGTTTTACTCCCCCTTCCCTGCCTCCATCTCCGACATATTGCGGAAAAGCTTATCCCATTCCGGATAAGACCGCTTTAAGGATACGGGGCGGCCGTCCAGTGTGAGGAAGCAGTGGGCGCTCTCCGCCCGGGTGCGCAGTTCCCCGGAGGAGACGTCGCGCATCTCGTAGCCGATGGTCATGCGGATGCCGTTGTACTCCTTGATCCAGGCGTGGATGCGCACGGTGTCGCCGAAGCGGACCATGCTTTTGTATCGGCAGTTCACTTCCAGAACGGGGCTGCAAACGCCGGCTTCCTCCATGGCCCGGTAACCGCAGCCCATCTGATCCATCAGGTCCACCCGGGCCTCCTCCATCCAGCGTATATAATTGGAATGGTGCACGCAGCCCATCTGGTCCGTCTCGTAATATTTTGCGTTGTGTTCATAGTCCTTTAACATGGTGTTTCCTCCCGAACAAATCTGATAATGGCAAGTATAGCGCAAAGTCACCCGCCGCGCAAGTGCCGGTCCGCGCAGACGGCCATCCGGAGGACGATTTTCCACGATGAATTGAATAATAAAAAGAAAAAAATATAAGTATTGACAGAAAATTTTTATTCAAGTAGTCTTGTATCAAGAGCTGGCGCCATCTCTCAATACAATATAAGGAGAGAACATTTTATGAATCATTCAACATGGAAGGGCACCCACTACGAGAGCGGGCTGCGTTACGGAGCGAAACTTTACGAGCGGCACATCAACCTGATGGAACACCTGGCCGTGGACCAGGCGCGTCTGGACTACGCCCGGGCCGCGATCCCCGCGTACCGGCGGCATTTTCCGGAGATACTGGACGAGATCCGGGGAATTGCCGAGGGGCAGAGGACGGAGCCGGCCCGGATGGAAGGATTTCTTTTGTCCATGTACAGCTTTGCGGTGGGGAATCATTGTTCCTGCGTCGCGTATTCGGATGAGGACACGGTACTGTTCGGGCGCAACAGCGATTTTCTCACCGCGGTGGAGCCGTTTTGCGACAGTCCGATGTACCGGCTGGAGGGAGCTTACGGATTTGTGGGGGCTACCACGGCCTGGTCGGAGATGGAGGACGGGGTCAATGAGCACGGCCTGGCCGCCGGTCTGACCTTTATGTATCCCACCAAAATTGCGCCTGGGTTTAACGCCGGGATGCTGGTCCGGTATGTCCTGGAGCGGTGCAGGACCGTGGAGGAGGCCATTGAAGCGATCCGGAAACTGCCCGTGGGTTCGGCTCAGGCCATCACCCTGGCGGACCGGAGCGGGGCGGCCGCGGTGGTGGAGTGCAACTGCGAGTCTCTGGAGGTGATCCGGCCGGGAGATGGGGGAGCGGTGTTTTCGACCAACCATTTTGTCAGCCGGGCCCTGACGCCTTACCAGACGCAGATGGAGGACACGGTTCACTCTCATGAGCGGTACGAGACCATGGAGAGAGCGTTTGCACAGCGGAAAACGTGGACGGCCGGGCAGATTCAAAGCCTGCTTTCCGGGAAAATGGGCTTTATGTGCCAATATGACCGCAGCCTGGGCATGGACACGGTGTGGTCCTCCGTTTACGACCTGAAAAACGGTTTGATTCTGAGAGCGGAGGGAAATCCCGCGCGCTGTCCATTTGACCCGGACGGGCGGCTTTGGCCGGAGTTTTAGGTGCTGGCGCAAGTCTCTGAATAGGCGTTGCCGGAATGCAATATACTAAACCGAGGTGATGCGATATGCAGAGGCATAAGAAGTTATACGGGCTGTCGGTACTGCTGGCGGTGGGCGTCGGCGGACTGTCCGGGTTTTTGAGCCGGAACGGGATGAAGGAGTACGCGTCCTTAAAGCGTCCTCCCCTGTCCCCGCCCGGCGCGGTATTTCCCGTGGTGTGGACGATACTCTTTATCCTGATGGGAATTGGGGCGGCCATGGTCTGGCTGACGCGCAGGACCGAGCGGGTGCGCGCGCTGGCGGTCTACGGGATTCAGCTGGCCGTGAATTTTTTCTGGAGCATCCTGTTTTTCCGGGAGGGTATGCGGCTCCTGGCGTTTTTCTGGCTGCTGCTTTTGCTGGGGCTGGTGGCGCTTATGATCCGGCTGTTTGACCGGGTGAGCCGGACCGCGGCCTGGCTCCAGCTTCCCTACTTTTTCTGGCTGTGCTTTGCGGCATACCTGAATCTGGGGGTGTGGTGGCTGAACCGGTAGACGGGAACATTTTAGGGAAATGCCTGGGAGTGGGACGGCGGTTGAACGGAAGAAACAGATAGACGAGGAGAACAAATGATACTGAGCGCAAGCCGCAGAACGGATCTGCCAAACTATTACAGCGACTGGTTTTTGAACCGGGTGCGGGAGGGGTTCCTGGATGTGAGGAATCCTTTCAACGCCCGGCAGATCAGCCGTATTTCGCTGTCCCCGGAGGCGGTGGACTGCATCGTATTCTGGACCAAGAACCCGGGCCCCATGTTGGAGCGGTTGGGAGAGCTGAAGAGCTATGACTTTTATTTCCAGTTCACCCTCACGGGATATGGGGCGGAGGTGGAGGCCGGTCTGCCGGACAAGCGGCAGGTGCTGATCCCAACGTTCAAACGCCTGGCCCAGGAGCTGGGCAGGGAGCGGGTGGTCTGGCGGTACGATCCCATTTTCATCAGCGGGCGCTATACGCCGGAATATCATCTGAAAGCGTTCGGGGAGATCGCACGGTCACTTTGCGGTTCTGCGGACCTGGTGGTGATCAGTTTCCTGGACCTGTACCAAAAAATCCGGAGGAATATGGAACGATTGCAGATGGAACCGATGGGGACGGAAGCGATGCTGGAACTGGCCGGAGCCATGGCGAAGATCGCCTCCAGCTGCGGCATGGCCATCGAGTCCTGCGCCGAGGCCGTGGACTTATCCGCCGCCGGGGTGGCCCACGGCAGCTGTATCGACCGGAAGCGCATCGAGCGGATCACCGGCAGCCGGATCCGTTGCCGTAAGGACGCAAACCAGCGGCCGGAATGCGGCTGTGTGGAGAGCGTGGACGCGGGTTCTTACAACACCTGCTTTAACGGCTGCGCGTACTGCTACGCCACCTTTGACCGGGCGCGGATTCTGGAACACCGGGCCGTTTTTGACCCGAATTCCACCATACTGGGAGCGCCGCCCGGGCCGGAGGACATCGTGCGCCCCAGGGCCCTGCAGTCGTTTAAGGTCCCGCAGATGAGCCTGTTCGACGAAAACGGCCCGGACCAATAGACAGGAAGGAGCAGTTTTGCCATGCAGCTTGGAATCACAATCCCGCTACAGAAATTTTTAAAATGGAAGTCCCCGGTTTACGGGGAGCCGGAAAATCTGTTTTTCTGCTGGGATCTCCATGTGATCCGGTTTCACGGGGAGAACACGCTGATGGCGGTCAACGCCTCCAACGCATTTACCGTGATTCTCTGGAAAATGGAGTGGGCGGACTGGGAGAATCTGGGGCAGCGGACCCTTGAGGCCATCCGCATGGGACTTTTGAACGCGGGGTACGGCGAGGAGACGGTGGAGGCGTATTTCCGGGCAGCCGGGAGCGCCTCGTTTACCAAGACCCACGGCCGGCGGCCGGTGGCGGCCCTGAACCGCATGACGGATTTCCTGCGCCAAGCGCCCATGAAGCTGGAGGTGGACCGGCAGTTCCAGTCCGCCCACAGCCGTTTTGTGAATGGAAATCTTCTGAAAACAGCCGGGTTTGATTTGCCGGGCAGGCCGGAAGGGTTTTTAAACGAAGATATGGAAAAAAATGGGATTAAGCCGGGCCGTTGCGCCCATGAGCCGTCGCCCGGCGCAGAAAAATGCCCCTGCCGCAGGAAATGTCCGCGGCGGGGGAACTGTGAGGAGTGCCTGGCTTTTCACCGGGATCAGAAGCCCGGAATACCGGCGGCCTGCCGGAAGAAAAAGCGATAGCGCAGGTTTGGAGCGCATTTCCGGGAACGTCTGAAATAGGCTGGGGAGCGCGTTTATTGGCAGTATTCACGGGCCATTTTTTCAAAGATCTGCACGTGGAGCTGTTCGTCCAGAATGATCCGCTCCAGCAGCGCCGTGATGTTGGGATCTTTTATGTAGGAGGCCTGATACTGGTATTTTTTGATCGCAGCGTTTTCCCCGGCGATCACGCCGCGCATCATTTCCGGGAAATGGACGGGGTACTGGTTGTAACCCGGAGTCCAGTAGGCTTTCTTGCAGCCGTGCTGGGTCCACATTCTGGGGTCCTCCCCCAGCATACAGGCCAGCTTCCCAAAGATTTCCAGATGATGCATCTCCACGATGCTGACTTTGTGAAAGGTTTGGGCGATATCCGGGGTGTGACCGGAGCGCAGGTTGTTGTATACATAGAGGGAAATTGCGGACATTTCCGAGTTGGCTCCGCCCACATTGTCCAGCATGGCCTTGGCGTAGGCCGGGTTCTTGCCGTCCACAGCAACCGGCGGATAGGGGAGATCCGAGGCGGCAATGAGTTTTGGTTCGTCCATGGAACACTCCTTGTATTGAGATTATACCTACAGCATATGTGGGCGGAAACGGGAATATGTGAGGGACGGGCGAAGGAGAGGTTTACTTTATGAAGGAATTATTTACCATCGGTGAGATGGCGGAGCTGTTTCAGATCAATATCCGGACGCTGCGCTATTACGACGACATCGGACTGCTGCGCCCGGAGACCGTGAACCCGGAAACCGGATACCGCTATTATTCCACCAAACAGTTCGAGCGGCTGAACACGATCAAATACCTGCGCACCCTGAATATGCCCCTGGAAAAGATGAAGCAGTTCTTCCAGAACCGGGATGCCAGGGTGATGGAGCAGATTTTGGAGGACCAGCTGTTTACCACCAGGGAACAGCTTGCACAGCTGCAAAATATGGAGCGGAAGCTGACCCGCAGGCTGGAGCAGCTGCGCTACGCCCTGAACGCGCCGATGGAGGAGGTCCGGCTGGTCACCCTGCCCCAACGGCCGGTGGCATTTTTGCGCCGTCAGATTGCCCAGGGCGAGAATCTGGAATATCCAATCCGGGAGCTGGAGCGGATGAATGATTTGAAACCGGTGATGTTTTTGGGAAAAGTGGGCGTCACGGTGGATCTAAAGGAGCTGAGGCAGGAACGCCCCACACGGTTCTCCGGTATTTTCGTCTTTTTGGAGGAGGAGGACAATTATCAGGGCGGCGCGCAGACGCTATCGGAGGGGGATTACCTGACCATCCTGTATTCCGGCACCCACCAGGGGTCCGCGCCGTATTACAGACGGCTGTTCGCGGCCATGGAGGAGCGGGGGCTGGTTCCGGCGGGCGATGCGGTGGAGATCACCTGGATCGACTCCGGCTTCACCCAGGACGTAAGCCAGTATGTGACGGAGCTGCAGCTTCCGGTGCGGGAAGGATGAGATGGGGAGGAAACGGCAAGGGGAAAGACGAAAAGGTTCCCCTTGACTTTTTTTGTAGGTTATGCAACAATAGTTACATAACATATGTTGCCAAATGTCGCTTTACTGTAAGAGAGGTCTAAGCTATGCCGCCCAAAGCCAGAATAACGAAAGAAATGATTCTAAACACCGCCCTGGATCTCACCAGGCAATCCGGGTTTGAAACAGTGAACGCCAGGAGCGTGGCCGGACGGCTGCAGTGTTCCACCCGGCCGATTTTCACCTGCTATGAAAACATGGAGGAGCTGAAGCGCGAATTTCTGGCCTTCGCATATGAGTTTTACCAACAGTACGTTGCAGATTTTCGTAAATCCGTTAAAGTCAGCCCCTGTTTAGTCCTCCCCCTCTCATACATCGGGTTTGCCCGGGAGGAGACGCAGCTGTTTAAGCTGCTGTTTATCAGCGATATGAATCTGAAAATGGCGAATGCCAGGGATTTCTACGAGGAAATCGATAATGAAAAGAGGGCGGAGGAGTTCGCCGGACTCATTGGGGTGGACACGGAGCGCGCCAAGGTTGTATTTTTGGACCTGTTTCTCTACGCCCACGGGATGGCGGTCTTAACTGCGACCAACAAGATGGCGCTGGAACAAAGCGATGCAAAAAAGCTGTTGGCTAATGTTGTGACAGCGCTTATCAGACAGGAAAAGCCGGACTGGGACGCAGAAATGCTGCGTGTCCGTTGACCGGTGTGGAGGGCCGCGATATGAAAACAGACCAGTATTTAATTGATTTTTACAACCAGTACGACGAGGACAGCCGCCTGGCGCCCAGGCACGGTTCGGTTGAGTTTCTCACCACCATGCGCTACATTGAGAAGTATATAAGGCCCGGACACCGCGTGCTGGAGGTGGGGGCCGGAACCGGCCGGTATTCCCACGCCCTGGCGGGCCGGGGGTATGCCGTGGACGCCGTGGAGCTGGTGGAGCACAATATAGAGATTTTCCGGCAGAATACGCGGCCCGGCGAGCCGGTCACAATTACCCAGGGAAATGCCATGGATCTGTCCGCGTTCCCGGACGATGCGTACGACATCGTGCTGCTGTTGGGGCCGCTGTACCACCTCTATAACGCGGAGGATAAGCGGCGGGCCCTGGGCGAGGCCATCCGTGTGACGAAGCCGGGGGGACTGGTGTTTGCGGCCTATGTCATTTCCGACGGCTGCCTTCTCGACGAGGGATTCAGGAGCGGGAATATCAGCGTGGCCGGGTATATTGAGACGGGGCTGATCGATCCCGTGACATTTGCCGCCAGGTCCCAGCCAAAGGATTTGTTTGAATTGGTCCGCAAGGAGGATGTGGATGAGCTGATGTCCGTATTTCCCGTGACCCGGCTGCATTACGTGGCTTCGGACGGCTGCGCCTTGCTCCTGCGGGAAGCGGTGGACGGTATGGACGGCGGGACGTTTGAGCTGTTTATGAACTACCATTTTGCCACCTGTGAGCGGGCGGACTTGCTTGGGATCACCAGCCACGCGGTGGACATATTCCGAAAATAGACAAAAAGTGGTAACAGTTCAAACGACTCATCTTCTAAGCTTGACGCGGCCTTTCGCGCCAATTTTCCCACCGTCTGAACTGTTACAAAAAATGCTTGACCCTCCAGTTGCTGGAGGGTTTATTTTTTTAATAGCGGGAAATGCGCCGGACGGGGGATCACGGAAGTGGCCCTCCACGCGATGTTTCCTTAAAAATACCGGTAAAAATAAAGGCTGCGCCCAGTTTCAGGCGCGCTGTGGGAGGAATTGAGATGAAGCAGGAACAGAATCTGACGGAAGGCCCTGTGCTGAAAACGCTGCTGGCGTTTACCGTCCCCTTTATTATCGCCAATGTGATCCAGGCCCTTTACGGGGCCGTGGATTTGTTTGTGATCGGCCGCTACTGCCCGCCGGAGAGCGTGGCCGCCGTGTCCACCGGCACCCAGGTGACGCAGATCATCACCAGCATGATTACCGGGCTGACCCTGGGCAGCACCATTCTGGTGGGAAAATACACCGGAATGAACGCGAAGGAGGAGGTGAAAAAGACCATCGGCACCACCCTCAGCGTGTTCGCTTTGGCGGCGCTGGCGCTCACCGCTGCCATGCTGCTGTTTGTGACGCCGATTCTGGAGCTTTTAAAGACGCCGGAGCAGTCCTTCGCCCTGGCCAGGCAGTATGTGGTGATCTGCAGCTGCGGCATTTTCTTTATCTGCGGGTACAATGCCATCAGCGCCATCCTGCGGGGGTACGGCGATTCCAGGCGTCCGATGATGTTTATCGCCCTCTCCTGCGCCCTCAATGTGGCCGGGGACGTGATTCTGGTGAAATACGCCGGGCTGGGGGTGGCCGGGGTTGCCTTAGCCACCATCGGCTCCCAGGCCATCAGCATGATCTGCGCCATTGTATACTTAAACCGCAGCAGGTTCATTTTCACATTCACCCTGTCCAACCTGCGCATCGATTCCCAGAAGGTGCGGGAGCTGGCCGCGGTGGGCATCCCCATCTCCCTCCAGGAGTGCATGGTGCGCCTGTCCTTTTTGTATCTGACCAGCGTCACCAACCGTCTGGGCGTGTACGCGGCGGCCGCGGTGGGCATCGCCAGCAAATACGACGTGTTTGCCATGCTGCCCGCCACCTCCACGGCCAACGCGCTGGCCGCGGTGACGGCCCAGAATTACGGCGCCGGAAAGCCGGAGCGGGCCAGGGCCTCGTTGTTTGCCGGGCTGGGCTTCGCGGTGGCGGCTTCTTCCTTATTCTGGCTGTGGGCCCAGTCTTCACCTGAGACGATGATCGGCATGTTCACAAGGGATGGGGCGATCATAAACGAGGGAATCCCGTTTTTCAGGTCTTGCAGCTACGATTATCTGGCGGTCAGTTTTGTGTTCTGCTTAAACGGATATCTGAACGGACGCTCCAAGACCATTTTCACCATGATCAGCTGCTGCTTCGGCGCTCTGGCCCTGCGCATGCCCCTCATCTGGCTGGTGTACACCTATTGGCCGGACAATCTGCTGCGGATCGGCTCCATCGCCCCGGCGGTCTCCGGGTTTATGGCGGTTTACACGCTGATTTATGTGGTGGTTTCGATTCGCAGGGAGCGGGTGGAGCGGACGGAAGACGCGGCGTTGGCGGAGTGAGGGAGAAAATTGTTTGGGCCGGTATGTCAGATTGAGGGTTTCACGGCTGTACCGGAAGAATCACCTTGAAATTGGTCCCAATCCCCGGCTCGCTGTAGACGGAAACAGAGCCCCCGTGGAGTTCGGCGATGCGCTTAACCACTGTGAGTCCGATGCCGTTGCCCTCCGCGGTGTGGGACAGGTCGCCCTGGTAGAAACGGTCGAAAATGTGGCCGATTATATCCTGGTCCATGCCGCAGCCGTTGTCCCAGATCTGAAATCGCACCTGGGGGCCGTCGGCGTGGAGCTTGATCTTGACCTTACCGCCCTGAGGCGAGAACTTGACCGCGTTGTCGATCAGGTTGATCCACATCTGATTCAACAGGTCTTTATTCCCGGAGTAGACGATTTCGTCCAGCTCCAGAATCCATTCCAATTCCTTGTTCTGCCACTTAGTCTCCAGCAGCAGGATGGCCTGGCGGATCTCCTCGCTCAGTTCAAAGGCGCTGATATTCGTGAGAATGCTGGTATTCTCCACCTTGGACAGATTCAGCACGTTGGTGGCCAGTTGGGCCAGGCGGTTGGACTCGCTGATAATGATATCCAGATATTCGTCCCGCTCCTCCCGGGTTAGGGTATCGCTTTTTAAGATTTTGGCGAAGCCGCGCAGGGATACGATGGGCGTCTTGAACTCGTGGGAAAAATTGTTGATGAAATCCGAGCGCAAAAGCTCGGTATTTTCCAGTTCCTGGGCCATACGGTTGAAGCTCTCGGACAGCTTGACGAACTCCTGGGTCAGATCCAGGTGGATGCGCACGTGGAAATTGCCGTCGGCCAGCTCGTTGATGGCCGCGATCAGCTGGCGCACGGGTTTTAAGGGAACGCGGCTGGCGATCACGGTGAGCGCCACTCCCGCCAGCAGGCTGGTGAGCAACAGCAGGGGGATGGGGCGCCAGAACTGGGGAATGGGCACGTCGGCCCGGTACAGAATCCTCAGATACAGATACATCAGCAGGCCCTGGAGGGTCATCACGGTCAGCAGGATCAGGAAAATGAACAGGGTGATCCCTAAGGTAATGTTGTGGAGCGGTTTTAAGCCGCGACGCTTTTTCATAGGTTTTTCACCGCCTTGTAGCCCAGGCCGCGGATGGTCTCGATGGAGAACTCGGGGTAACCTTCGAAACGCCTGCGCAGCCGGTTGACGTGCACGTTGATGGTGTTGTCGTCGGACTCGGACTCCATGCCCCAGATCTCGTCCATCAGCTGGACCCGGGTAAAGATCTTGCCCGGATAGGAGAGAAGCTTGTACAGCAGGTAAAATTCTTTCCGGGGAAGGGTCTGCACCTCGCCGCCCCGGGAGACGGTCAGGGCGTCGTAGTCCAGCACCACCGGCCCTAAGGTGATCCGGTGCTCGTTTACGATCTGCGCCCGGCGCAGCAGCGCTTTGATGCGCAGAATCATTTCTTCCTCGTCCACCGGCTTGATCATGTAGTCGTCGGTCCCAACGATGAAGCCCTTTTTCTTGTCCTCGGGCAGCTGCTTGGCGGTGACCATGAGAATGGGCAGGCTGAAATGCGTCTCCCGCAGCTGTCTGGTCAGCTCGTAGCCGTCCAGGCCGGGCAGCATGATATCCATGATCACCAGGTCTATGTGGCAGGTGTCCAAAAGTCTCAGCGCTTCCATGCCATCCTTAGCCGGAATCGGATAATATCCGTTTTCTTTCAACACCGCTTCCATCAACTTTCTTGTATTCTTATCGTCTTCCACAATCAATATCTGAAACATTTGCAAGCCTCCTGTCCTAAACTGCAATAGTAATATAACACCAAAATATTAAATGAAGGTGAATAAAACACAGAATCTTCACAATTAATTTTCCAAACTTAACGGTTTGTTTATGTTCAATTCATGTTGCAGTCTTAAAATTCATGGGAGAGTAAAATGAAGCCGGTGCGCGGTTCTGACGGGCCGGGGTAAGGAGATCAGAAGTATGAGAAGGAAAAAAGCGATGATAATCGGCGGCGCGACGGTAGTGGCTGTAGCTGCCGCCGTTCTGTTGCTGGGGGGAGGAAAGAACAAGGCGTCAGGAGGTCCCGCAGGGGGGCCGCGGGGAGGAGCTGTGTCGGCCAACGTGCCGGTGGTAAAAGCGGTGAATCCCACCCAGGGAGATATCCGGCTGACTTCGGGCCTCACCGGCACGGTGGAGCCTGCGGATGTGGTTTACGTGTACGCCAAGGCGTCAGGGGATGTGACCGGGGTGATGGTGAAGGCCGGGGATACGGTGACGGCCGGTCAGGTGTTATGCGAGATCGATACCAAACAGGTGGAGACTGCCAGAAATTCCCTGGATTCGGCGGAGGTGTCCCTGTCCGAGGCCAGGAGCAATTTAAACCGAATGCAGATTCTCTACGCCAGCGGCGATCTGTCGGCCCAGGACTACGAACAGTACAGCAACAAGGCCAAGTCCGCCCAGCTGCAGTACGAGTCCGCCAAACTGGCCTACGACCGGCAGGTGGAGTACAGCACCGTGACCGCGCCCATTGGCGGCCGGGTGGAGAGCTGCGACATCGAGGTGCACGACAGCGTGGGCCAGTCCACCCAGCTCTGCGTGATCGCAGGCGAGGGCGACAAGCGGGTGTCCTTCTATGTGACGGAGCGGATGATGGCCAATATCACCGTGGGGGACCAGCTGGACATTACGAAAAACGGCGTAACCTACAAGGCGTACGTCAGCGAGATCAGCGCCATGGTGGACTCGGATACCGGCCTGTTCAAAGTGAAGGCCCAGTTGGAGGGCGCGGACGCCATTCCCACGGGAAGCACGGTCAAGTTGAGTCTGGTGACGGACCGCACGGAAAATGCCATGCTGGTGCCCGTGGACGCCATCTACTACAGCAACGGCGACGGATACGTGTACCTTTACCGGAATGGAGTGGTGGAGCGCACCGCCGTGGAGGTGGGAATTTACGACTCCCAGAACGCTGAGATTTTGGGGGGGTTGAATAGGGACGATCTGGTGATCAGCACCTGGAGTTCCGATTTGTACGAGGGGGCGAAGGTGGAGTTAAAGGGGGCGGACGGCTCAGGCGATGCGGCCGGTCAGCCCTCAGGCGAGGCAGCCGGCCAAGAAACGGGCCCGGCAGGAGGCGCAGGCGGCCAAGGCGCCCGGGCGCGGTAGGGGGGACTGACATATGGGAATCACAAAATTTGTGCTGAAGCGCCCCGTGGCCACGGTCATGGCGCTGCTGTGCCTGCTGGTGTTCGGTATTTCCTCAGTCTTTTCCGCCACTCTGGAGCGGATGCCGGAGACGGACCAGCCCATGCTGATCATTATGGCCCCCTACTCCGGGGCGGGTCCGGAGGACGTGTGCGAGCTGGTGACGGAGCCCATTGAGGACGAGGTCAGCACCCTGGAGGGCGTGAAGAGCATGAGTTCTTCCTCCTCGGAGGGCAGGGCCATGGTGATGCTGGAATACGATTACGGCACGGACATGGACGAAGCATATGAAAATCTGAAAAAGAAGATGGACAGTCTGGAGCGCAAGCTGCCGGACGACGTGGAGACCTCGGTGATGGAGATGAACAACAATTCCTCCGCCACCATGTCCCTCACCGTGGCTCACGACAGCGAGCCGAACCTCTACGACTACGTGGACCAGAAGGTGGTGCCCGAGCTTAAGAAAATCTCCTCCGTGGCGGATGTGGAGGCCATGGGAGGCTCCTCGGAGTACATACGGATCGAGCTGCAATCGGAAAAGATGGCCCAGTACAAGGTGACGGTGGACCAGATTACCTCGGCACTGTCCACGGCCAGCCTGGCCTACCCTTCAGGCGACACGGTGGCCGGAAATCTGGAACTGTCCGTGTCCACCTCCATGGAAAATGACACTCTGGACGATCTGAAACGGGTTCCCATCACCACGGGATCGGGCAAAATCGTGTACCTGGAGGACATCGCCAGCATCTACGAGGCCGAAAAGACCCGCGGCAGCATTTCCCGCTACAACGGCCAGGAAACTATTTCCATTTCCATTAAAAAACAGCAGAGCAGCACGGCCATGGAGGTGTCCAAGGCGGTTCAGAAGGCGGTGGCCTCCCTGGAAGCGGCGGACGATGGGCTGACCATCACCGTGGCCCGGGATACGGCGGACACGATATTAAGCTCCCTCCAGGACGTGGCGGTCACCATGGTGCTGGCTGTGTTGATCTCCATGGCGATTATTTTCATTTTCTTCGGAGATTATAAGGCGTCCCTGATCGTGGGCAGCTCCATTCCCACCTCCATTCTGCTGTCCATGATCCTGATGACGTCGGCGGGCTTTTCCCTGAACGTTATCACCATGAGCGCTCTGGTGCTGGGCGTGGGTATGATGGTGGATAACTCCATCGTGGTGCTGGAGAGCTGCTTTCGGGCTACGGCAGAATCCGAGGACCGGGGGCTTTTGGGCTACGCCAAGGCGGCCCTCGGCGGAACCGGCATCGTGGTGCAGTCCATCCTGGGCTCCACGGTGACCACCTGCGTGGTGTTTATTCCGCTGGCATTTTTGCAGGGTATGACCGGGCAGATGTTTAAGCCAATGGGCTACACCATCGTGTTCTGTATGATGTCGTCCCTGCTCTCGGCCATGACGGTGGTGCCCCTTTGTTACCTGATGTATAAGCCGAAGGAGACGGAGCGGGCGCCCATGAACCGGCCAGTGGTGCATATGCAGAACCTGTACCGGAAGATTATGGGAAAACTGCTGGGGCACCGGTGGATCGTCATGGGGGTATCGGTGGTGATCGTGGTGGTTACGGTGATTCTGGCAAGCGGTATGGAATCCGAGCTGATGACTGCGGACGACACAGGCACGGTCAGCGTCACCATCGAGACCAGGCCGGGCATCCTCTCCGAGCAGGCCGAGGATATGTTGAACCGGGCCGAGGCCGTGGTCAAGGCGGACCACAACGTGGAGTCTTACATGCTGCGCTACAGCAACAACAGCGGCACCATCACCGGCTATCTTCGGGATGACCGGGATATGTCCACGGACGATGTGGCGGATAAATGGAAAAAGGAGATGGCGGATATCGACAACTGCACCATCACGGTGGAGGCGTCCAGCTCCATGAGCTTTATGAGGCGCAGAACCGATTATGAGGTGATTCTTCACGGCACCCAGTACGATGAGCTGAAAGAGGTCAGCGACAAGATTGTGAAGGAGATGACGGACCGGGACGACGTGATCAACGTGCATTCCAGCATCGAGAACACCGCACCCATCGTCACGGTGAAAGTGGACCCGGTGATGGCGGCGGCCGAGGGCCTGAGCGCGTCCCGCATCGGCTCCATGGTGAAGCAGATGCTAAGCGGCGTGGAGGCCACCACCCTGAAGGTGGACGGTCAGGAGATCAGCGTGATGGTGGAGTATCCCGAGGACGAGTACCGGACCATCGATCAGCTAAAGGGCATTATTCTCAGCAAGCCCTCCGGCGGTTATGTGGCGCTGGAGGACGTGGCGGAGATCTACTTTAAGGACAGTCCGTCCTCCATTTCCAAGACGGATAAGTCCTACGAGATCACCATCACCGCTGATTATACCCAGGGGAACGTCAAGGCGGCCATCGACAGCGAAGTGATCAGCCCCAACCTGACGGGCACCATCACTACGGGCGTGAACTCCATGGACCGGATGATGCAGGAGGAATTTTCCGCCCTGTACCGGGCCATCGCCATTGCAGTATTCATGGTATTTGTGGTGATGTCGGCGCAGTTTGAGTCGCCGAAATTCTCCTTCATGGTCATGACCACCATTCCCTTCAGCCTGGTGGGCTCCTTCGGACTGCTGAAGCTGACCGGCGTCACCATCAGCATGACGTCCCTGCTGGGATTCCTGATTCTGATCGGAACGGTGGTGAACAACGGTATCCTTTACGTGGACACGGTGAACCAGTACCGCATGACCATGGACCTAAAAACATCCCTGATCGAGGCGGGGGCCACCAGGCTGCGGCCCATCCTTATGACCAGCCTGACCACCATTCTGTCCATGATCCCCATGGCTCTGGCTATGGGAAGCAGCGGCTCCACCACCCAGGGACTGGCGGTGGTAAATATCGGGGGCCTCAGCGCCGGCATATTAGTCGCGCTGTTCCTGCTGCCGGTCTACTACGCGCTGATGAACGGTGACCGGAAACGCATCGTGCTGGATCTGTAAGGAGGTACCTATCTATGAAGCGAAACAGAATGATTGCGGCCTCACTGGCATTTGCAATCGGGGTGGGAATTGGAGCGGGAACCGGAACGGCCCTGCCCTTAACCGTCCTGGCGGGCAGCCCGGAGTTTGCCTACACGGCGGAAAAATGGGCTTCTCTGCGGGACGATAAGCTGGAGTTTGAGGAGATCGCCGACCTGGTTCACGAGTACAACAACACGGTGATTCAGAATCAGATTGAGTATCAGGATTACCGGGATCAGGATAAGGACGATATCTCCGACGACTATTACGAGGCGGCCCAGGACATTTTAAATAATCTGGATTACCCGGACCCGGACGAGGCCGGTTTTGCCAGCCGTTTGAGCTCCTATTTGAGCAGCAAGGTCCAGGCCGACAGCCTGATGGAGAAGGGCGACGACAATGTGGACGACGGGGAGATCAAGAAGCTGGGCTACGACCAGACCGAGGCCGGACTGGTGAAGAGCGCCCAGGAGCAGATGATCAGCTACTGGAAGCAGGTTTACAGCCTGGACAGCTTAAAGGCGTCGAAGCAGCAGGCGGAGCTGTCCCTGCAATCCGTGAACACCAAGCTGAGCGCGGGTATGTCCGTCCAGGCGGAGCTCTTGAGCGCCCAGGACGCGGTGGATTCGGCCCAGGCTTCCATCATCTCAGGCCAGAGCGGAGTCGACAAGACAAAGGAGAGCCTGTGCCTGATGCTGGGCTGGACCTACGGGGCGGCGGTGGAGATCGGGCCGCCACCGGAACCGGAGCTGGAGCGCATCGCGGCCATCGACCAGGAGGCGGATGTGGAGAGAGGTCTTGCAAACAGCCTCAGTTTGAAAATTCTGCAAAAGCAGCTGGCCAACGCGGCCTACGGCTCCACCAGAGACAAACTGGAACAGTCTTTAAAGAGCCAGAGGGAGTCTGCGGCCAACAGCATCAAGAATTCCTACCGGAATCTGCTGCTGGCAAAGGACAATTACGACCAGGCCCTGCAGGCATTTGCCCTGGAGCAGGACAATATGCGGACTGCGGAGACGAAAATGGCGGCCGGAACCATCACACCCAACGATTACCGGAAGCAGCAGGCGGCCTGCGCCTCGGCGGAGACATCAGTTAAGACCAAACAGTTGGACCTGCTGAGCGCCCAGGTGGATTACGACTGGGCCGTGAACGGCCTGGCCGGGTCATGATGGGGAGGTGGACGGATGAAATGGAATGTGAGCGGGCGAAAATACCTGCGGTATAGGAGCGCCAAAGGCCTGGCCCGCAGCGGGGCAGCGGCAGTGACCGTGACCGCGGCCCTGATGGTTCTTCTCTGCTTTGCGTTGTCTATCGGCGGGGCGAATACCGCCTTGGGGGCGGAGACAGGGGCGGGAACAGAGGTGGAAACAGGGGAGCAGGTGATCCAATACCAGGACCTGCGGGAACTGCTGAAGGCCGGAAATCCGGGGTTGAAGGAAAAAATTGATGACTACAACAACAACGTGCAGACCTACCAGGACATGCGGGATGCCGTTAAATGGGAGCAGTGGGACATGGAGAGCAAGGCGGAGGATATGAAGGATTCGGACGCCTCCGCCTCGTCCCTTTACGCCTCCAACGCGGCTATGCTGAAGAGCTCCGCCCGAAACATGTATAAACAGATTGACAAGATGACCGGTGAGAAAAGCACCCGCTCCCTGGAGAAGGAGGCCGACTCCCTGACCATGGCCGCCCAGGCGCTGATGAACTCCTACAACCAGATGGCGGTAAACGCCCGGGCAAAGGCCAAAACCGCGGAGGCGGCTCTGGCCGCCTGCGAGGCCGTCAAAGCTCGGTATTCCATCGGTTCGGCGACCCTGGCGGACGTGCAGGCGGCCGAGCAGCGTCTGACAAATGCGCGCAATGCGGCGGCTTCTATGGAGGAACAGGCCGCCCAGTTGAAGGCCGACCTCCTGCTTCTGCTGGGCATGGAGCCGGGGGCCCGGGTGGAGATCGGGGCCGTTCCCGCGCCGGATTTGGAAGCAATCGCCGCCATCGATGTGGAGGCGGACCGGAACAAGGCCCTGGGCAACAACAGTTCCGTGCTCAGCGCCCGCCACGCAAAGGCGGTGGGAACCGCGGCCCAGAACCGCCGGGAAAAGCAGGTGAACCAGGCAGAGGGCGAGGCGGAAGCGGACTTAAATTCCCTGTACCAGACGGTGGTGGAGAAGCGCACGGCCTACGAGGGGGCTGCGGCCTCCTGGGAGAGCGCGCAGATTATCTACAACTCCCTGCAAAACAAGCAGAGCGCCGGAATGCTGACAAACACCGAATACCTGGAGGGGGAGGCTTCCTACCTGGAAAAACAGGCGGCCTGGGAGAGCGCGTCCATGGCGCTGCGACAGGCTTACGAGAATTACCGGTGGGAGGTGCTGGGGGTGTCGGAGGCGAGGCAGTAAATGACACAAATGAATTAAAAATCCCCTGGGGATTACCGCCAGATGAAACGGCAGTACGAAGCCTTTGAGAAGGCATGTACCAAGGATTTGGACGGACCTCCCAGCTCTGTATTGGAGACATTTTGCCAGAAATGCAGCGGGAAGGCGGGAAAAAACCAATAAAGCCGGATATTCTTTGCCGTGTTTATTACAATGGATAGAAATATGCTGTATAATAATATTCTAAGCTTCACAAAAGATAGGAGGGATCTGGTTTCATTGGGTAGGGCGGAAAATGAAACTGGGAATATATGGCAGAATATTTATCACCAGGCGTATATGTGGAAGAATTTGAATCCGGGGCAAAACCGATGGAGGGCGTTGGGACCAGCACGGCCGGATTTGTAGGGCTGGCGGAGCGGGGACCGGTTGTGGGGCGTCCGCAGCTGGTGACCAATTTTTCCGATTTTAAGAGAATCTATGGGGGATATTTAGCCGATCATGAGTTCGGCGGGTACCGGTTCCTCGCCTATGCGGTGGAGGCGTTTTTTGTGAACGGCGGGCCGCGCTGTTTTGTGATGCGGGTGGCGCCGGGGGATGCCCAAAATGCGCAGGGCGCGGCCGGGGGCGTTTCCTTTACCGCCCGGAACCCCGGGCTCTGGGGAAATGACATCACCGTCTCTATCCGTCCCTCCAGCAAGGCCAAGACCCAGGTGCTGAAGGTGGAGAACGGAACCTACAGAGTGAAAAGCAGCGTGGGCTTTTATCCGGGCGACGTGGTGGCCTATCCCGATGGGGAGGGAACGGCTTACACCAGAGTTGTAAAGAGCCGGGACAACGTGCTTTCTTTTGAGCACGAGATCCCCGCCTCCGTTGTGGACACGAATCTGGTGCCGCTGCAGGTCATCACCACCTGCGAGGCTTTGATTGAGGTGAAATACAAGGATATCACGGAAACATACGAGAATGTGTCCCTCAACATCAACGGGGGGAACTATATTGGCAAGAAGATGGCCCAATCCGAACTGGTGGCGGTCTCCTGGGACGGCGGGCAGGCAGCGGTTCCCATCGCCGAGATTATGGGACGTTTTGTGACCTTTGAGGGAGGGAGCAACGGTTCGGTTTCCTCCGTCTCAGCGGCCGATTTCATCGGGGTGGACAACGGCGCGGGCGCCCGAACCGGCATCCAGTCCTTTATCGACAACGACGAGGTGTCCATCATGGCGGTTCCGGGAGTGACGGACCCCAATGTGCAGCTGGCCCTGGTGGCGCACTGCGAAAATCTGGCCAGCCGGTTTGCGGTGCTGGATATGCCGAGGGAAGCTAAAACGGTAAGCGATATCATCGCCCACAGGGATATATTCGATTCCACCTACGCGGCTCTGTACCATCCCTGGCTGATGGTATTCGACCCGCTGGACAGGAAAAATATCATGATTCCTCCTTCTGGAGCAATAATGGGAATATATGGAAGAACTGATGACACAAGAGGGGTTCACAGGGCCCCGGCCAATGAGGTGGTGAGAGCCTGTGTGGGTCTGGACTGTCAGTTCAACAAGGGCGAACAGGATATCTTAAACCCCAAGGGCGTAAACCTGATCCGGGCGTTTCCGGGACAGGGAATCCGGGTTTGGGGGGCGAGGACTGCAAGCAGCAATCCCCTGTGGAAATATATCAATGTCCGCCGCCTGTTCATTTTCATTGAAGAGTCCATCAAGGCCAACACGAGCTGGGCCGTATTCGAGCCAAACGACGAGATGCTGTGGAGGCGCGTGCAGATGACGATCAGCGTGTTTCTGACCGGCCTGTGGCGGGGCGGTTCGCTGGCGGGGGTCACTCCTGAGGAAGCCTTCTATGTGAGTGTGGGCAGGGAGACCATGAGTCAGGACGACATTGACAACGGCCGCCTGATCTGTGTGATCGGCGTTGCCCTCGTGAAGCCTGCTGAATTTGTGATTTTCCGAATCACCCAGAAGACCAACGAAGCGGTAAAGTAGAAGGAAGGAGTGAACGATAAATGGCGTATCCACATGGACGTTTTAGATATAAGGTTGAGATAGATGGCCTGGGAGGGGGAGGTTTTTCCGAGGTGACCGGGTTTAACGCCTCGGTCGATGTGATGGAGTATCGGGCGGGCGATATGGTTCAGACGCCGATGAAGATTCCGGGTCTGAAAAAATACGGCAATATTATCTTGAAACAGGGCCTGGCGGATTCTATGGTGTTCTACGAGTGGATTGCGGAGGGCGTCAACGGGGCGATTCAGAGAAAGACCATTACCATTACGCTGCTGGATGAGGAGGAACCCCCGGAGGCATCCTGGCAGGTGATCAATGCGTGGCCTGCCAAATACACGGCGCCTGATTTAAATGCGACCTCCTCGGAGGTGGCGATCGAGACACTGGAGATTGCCCACGAGGGGATGACAAGAGTATTATAATGGACCCGTCTTGGGAAGCGCGGATGAGCTGGAAACGATCTCCTCGGGTCAAAGGATTTGCAGCTTCGGAGAGCCCGAACAGGCGCTGGAGTATGGGGCGTGATCGCCATGACCCACATCAAGAATTATGCCAAGCTGGGCTACAGTTCGTCCCGTATCCTGGCGGAGACCAACAACCGCCTGTCCGGACAGAACCGCGGGGCGCTGACCGTATCCGTGTTCTTAGGCATCCTCAACCTGCGCACGGGTCTGATGGAGTATGTGGACGGCCTGCAAAATGACCTGGAGCGGTTCTCTGAGGGGCGCGGGCAGGAGTTGGACCGTACGATGGTGTTGTTGCGGTATTTTGGGTGAGGATAAGTGAGTGATTCAGATTCCGAATGTGCGATAGATTTTAGATTTGCTGTCCACATGCATATGTAAGACCCGAAGGATAATGACGCTGTCTAAAGGCGGAGATACGATATAATAGATTTTATAATTCTTATGATGACATTTTCTGACGCCCGGCGTGGCCAGAATACTGTCCTCATCCAGTGCATGTTTTTGCGGCATTTGCCTGAGTGAATTCATCTTATTTTTTAGATCATGGATTAAACAAATTGCAGAAGCAGGATTTTTTAGAGTGAAGGCAACATAGTTACCAATATCTTCCAAATCTTGCTCTGCGTATTCTGTGATTTTTATATGATACTTATGCATTACTATATTTTTTCTCCAATCGTTCACATACTTCGTTTAAATCTTTTGTTCTTCCTTCATTTGCCTGGCTGATTGCCTGTAAGAGCATTCTTCTGACCTTGATACTTTCAAAATCTTTTTCTGCTTCATATTCCTGTTTTGCTGTTAATGCCATATCATTACCTCATTTTTAATAAGCGGCTTCTGCTGGATATTGTCTCATATTTTATTATACCGGTCTGCGGTCTATTCTACAAGCATAGTTTCAAGATTCTCGACACAATAATTTTCAGCGGTTCATTCGATCCGGCAATAGCCTGCGCGCGTTCCTAACTTCGTTAAAAAATTAGTAAAATTCATGTAAAATCCAACCAAACCCAATGTAAAATTAGCGATTATATGCAAAAAATGTGCTAAATTCCACACAAAAGTGCCGGATTACCGCATGGTCAAGGCCGCGGCCGTGTTGTATGATAGGTTTATGACGCAAACAGAACCAACAAAATCAAAGGAGGATGTTTATGAGAAAGATATGGAAAAAGCTGGCGGCCGCGGGACTGGCGGCGGCGATGACGGCCACGGCTCTGACCGGCTGCGGCGGCAAGGAGAGCGCTCCCGCGGGCAGCGAGGCCCAGACCGAGGCGGCAAGCGAGCCGGTGGAGATCACCTTCTGGCATGTGTACTCTGAGAACTTCGGAGCTCCGGTGATCAAGGAGATGGTGGAGGAGTTCAACAAGACCCATCCGGATATCGTGGTGAAAGAGGTCTACAATCCCGACATGTACCCGGGCCTGATGCAGAACTTACAGGCTGAGGTGGCGGCCGGAAATCCCCCGTCCCTGTGTATGATCGGCTACAACTACATCAAATATTTCGCGGCAAACTTCAACTACGTCAGTCCCCAGGACGTGCTGGACCAGTATCTGCCCGAGGACAAGGACTACTTGAAGAACACCTTCCTGGACAACGTGATGAGCCTGGCCCAGGTGGACGGAAAGCAGATCGGAATGCCCTTCTGCATCAGCGCTCCCATCATCTGCTACAACCCGGAGCTGTTTGAGAAGGCGGGCCTGGACCCGGCCAAGGGACCGGAGACCTGGGACGACATCCGCGAGTACGCCAAGCAGATCACGGACAAGACCGGCGAGTACGGCTTCTACATGCAGGAGTACGCCGACAACTGGGCGGTTCAGGGACTTTTAGAGAGCAACGGCGCCAACATGCTCCAGGACGGCAAGGCGGCATTCGCTACCCCCGAGGGCATCGAGGCATACCAGATTCTGGCCGACATGGTGCTGACGGACAAGAGCGGATTACATATCACCGCCGACGAGGGCATCCAGGCTTTCTGTAACGGCAAGGTGGGCATCGCCTGCGTTTCCAGCGCCAAGATCGGCACCATCACCCAGGCCGCCCAGTTCGACGTCAAGGGCGCTGAGTTCCCGGGTTTTGAGGGCAAGGAGAAACGCCTGCCCACCGGCGGAAACTTTATTCCGATTACCGCCCAGACGCCCGAGGAGCAGAAAGCGGCAATGGAGTTCTTAATGTTCATCATGCAGCCGGAGTGGCTTTCCAAGTGGACTTTAAACACCGGCTATCTGCCGCCCAGACAGGACGTGGCGGAGGATCCCAACGGCCTGCAGGCCCACATCAAGGACGACGTGCTTCTGGGTGTGGCCTTTGAGGAAATGCAGTATTTACAGCCCTGGGCCGCTTATCCCGGCGACATGGGAACCCAGGCGGAGCAGATGTTCGCCGACACCAGAGACAAGATTCTGGACGGCACCGAGACCCCGGAGACGGCGCTCAAATCCGCTCAGGACGCTCTGAACAAAATGCTGGAAGAGCAGTAAGACATACCATAAAACGGGAGGAGGGAAGACAGCGGGTCTTCCCTCTTCCGGCAAAGAGAGGAGAAAGACCCTATGGAGGGAAAACGGTTGAACCGCAGGAAGCGGGACCACATCATCGCATGGCTGTTCCTGTTTCCGGCGACCTTTGCGTTCGTGGTGTTCATGTTCTGGCCCCTGGCCTACACCGTGTATTTGAGCTTTTTAAAGTGGAACATGGTGGCTCCCACCAAGAAGTTCGTGGGCTTTAAAAACTACGTCAGCATCGTCCAGGACGAGGTGACCATCCAGATCGTGGCAAACACCCTGTTTTACATCGCCATTCTGGTGATTCTGATTTTCGCAATCCCCTATATCCTGTCCTATGTGAACACCTTTGTGATGAAAAAGGGCAAGAGCATCTACAAGACCCTGCTGTTTATCCCCAGCCTGATCTCCCTGGTGGTGGGCGCAATCGTGCTCCAGTGGATTTTCAACCCCATCTCCGGGCCGGTCAGCGGGATTTTGGGAAAATTTGGAATTACAATGCCAACCTGGTCCAAGACCAAGGGCCTGGTGATCTTCGTCATCGCCCTGGTGGCCGTGCTCAAAAGCTTTGGCTACAATTTCCTGGTGCTGCTCTCGGGCATGAGCAGCGTCTCCGACGAGCTGATTGAGGCGGCAAAGCTGGAAAAGACCGGTCACACCAAAATCTTCACCGGAATCGTGATGCCCCTGACCTCGTCCACGGCCATCTACGTGCTGATCATCAGCATTGTCCAGGGCATGCAGTACGTGTTCACGCCCATCAAGGTGCTGACCCAGGGCGGACCCAACAACGCCAGCTCCAACATCATTTATGGGGTGTATCAGGAGGCGTTCACCTTCTACAATACGGGAAAGGCTTCGGCCCTCTCCATTCTGACCATGGTGATTTTCCTGATCCTGCTGTACCTGGAATTTAAATATGTGGAGAAGGGAGTCTACTATGAAAACTGAGCGGAGAACGGAAATGATCTGGCACGCGGTGCTGATCCTCATCGTGTTTTTGTCCCTTTACCCCATATTTTTCGCCCTGTCCACGTCCTTTAAGACGTTGAACGAGGCATTTAACAGCTCGTCCCTGATCCCGAAGGAGTTCACCACCGCGGCCTACGCCAACGTGCTTCAGAAGATTCCCTTTGTGAAGATCACGGCCAACACCTTCATCATCGCCTCCATCGTGACGGCCTTCAAGCTGATTACCGGAGTATTGGCGGCCTACAGCTTTGTATTTTTTGAATACAAGGGGAAAAATTTTATGTATTTTATCCTGGTGAGCACCATTTTCATCCCCTTCACCGTGACCATGATCCCCAACTTTATCACGATCTCCAAAATCGGCCTCAGGGACAACATCCTGGGCGTGGCCCTGCCCCAGCTGGCGGACGCCACCGGCATTTTCCTGCTGCGCCAGCACATGAGGGGAATTCCCAAGTCCCTGGTGGAGGTGGCAAAGCTGGAGAAGGCCAGCCACACAAATATCCTGCGGACCATCGTGGTGCCGATGGTGAAACCGGCCATTCTTTCCATCGGAATCATTTTCTTCATCAATTCCTGGAACGAGTACGTGTGGCCGTCCCTGATCTTAAAGTCCACGGAGAACTACACCCTGTCCCTGGCGCTGCAGATGTTCGTCAGCGCGGAGGGCGGCACGGATATCCCGGTGGCAATGGCTATTTCCGTTCTGACCATGCTGCTGCCCCTTGGCATCTATTCCGTATGCCAGAAATACATCATCAACACATTCGCACAGTCGGGAATCAAAGGATAGAAGGAGTGAAGCGCTATGGACAGCATTCGTTTTGAAAATGTGAGCAAATCGTTCGGTAAGACGAAAATCATCAACAATCTGAACTTGAGCATCGAGAAGGGGGAGCGCCTGATCCTTTTAGGGCCGTCCGGCTGCGGAAAATCCACCATTCTGAGGATGATCAGCGGCCTGGAGACCATCACCACCGGCAACCTGTACCTGAATGGGAAACTGGCCAACGACGTGGACAGCGGGGACCGGGACATCGCCATGGTGTTCCAGAACTACGCCCTGTACCCCCACATGACCATCGAGGAAAATGTGGGCTACGGCCTGCGCATCCACAAGGAGAAAAAGGACGTGATCCGGCAGCGGGTGAAGGAGGCCATTGACATCTTAAACCTGACCGGCCTGGAGGGACGCTACCCCAAGGAGCTTTCCGGCGGCCAGCGCCAGCGGGTGGCCCTGGCCAGAGCCATTGTGAAGCGCTCGGACTTTTTCCTGTTGGACGAGCCGCTCTCCAACCTGGACGCACAGCTGCGGGGCCAGGCCAGAAAGGAGCTGGTGCGCATCCATGAGATGTACGGCCAGACCTTCATCTACGTGACCCACGACCAGATCGAGGCCATGACCGTGGGCCAGCGCATCGCCCTGTTAAACGGCGGCGACCTGCAGATGCTGGACACCCCCCACAACGTGTACCACCGCCCCGCCAACATTTTCGTGGCCAAATTCATCGGCTCCCCGTCCATGAACATCCTGACCGTGAAAATGGACGGACGGGACCTGGTGCTGGGCGATCAGCGGGTGGAGCTGCCGGAAATGTGGCAGAAAAAGATCCACGAGAAGGAGGGCCGCAGCCTGAAAATGGGCATCCGGCCGGAGAACGTGGTGTTCAGCCGGGAGAAAGGCCCCTACAGCGTCAGGGTGAATATCCACTATGTGGAAAATTATGGAAACCGCGTGGGCTTTTACACGGAAATCGACGGCGAGGAGCTGATTTCCATTATGCCGGAGGACGAGTTCGCCAAGGGCGAGGACGTGTACTGGAACATTCTGCCGGAGAAGCTGCATTTCTTCGACGGCGAGACCACCATGTCCATCGGGTATCCGGCGGAATTGTCCTGAGAGGAGAAATAAAATGGCAATATTTGTAAGTTCCCTGATCAAAGGATTCGGACAGATGGAGGAGATCGCCCGCTGGGTGGACGGACAGGGACGGGACTGGCTGGGGGTGGAGCTGATCGCTTTCACCCACGATGAGGATTACTGGGAACGGCTGAACCGGCTGCTGCCCACCCTGACCTGCCCCCTGACCTTCCACGGTCCCTACATCGGCGTGGAGGCGGCAAGCCCAAGGGGGACGGCGGATTACGACCACATGGTGGACAGTTACCGGCGGGTCTGCGGCCTGGCCGCAAAATATGGGGTGCGGCACATCGTATTTCACTACACCCAAAAGGGCGTGACTGAGGAGGAGCGTTTCCGGGCCCAGACCGTGAGCCGGGAAAATATTCGGACCGTGCTTGACATTGGACGGGAGTTTGGCGTGGAGATCGTGGTGGAGAACCTGCCGTTTCCGGCTTCGGACCAGCCACTATTCGATAATGAGGAGTACGCCGGGCTGTATCGGGAAATGCCCGATCTGGCGGGAATCATCGACGTGGGCCACGCCCGCCTCACCGGCCTGGATATGGAGGCTATGCTGGCGGACTGGGGATCCCGGATCCACGCTTACCACTTCCACAACAACGACGGGGTCCGGGACTGCCACAACCGTCTGGACGACGGCGTGATCGATTACAGGGCGTTGGCGGCGCTGTACCGGAAATATACGCCGGACGCCCGAATCGTGCTGGAGTACGAGCCCCACGCCTGGGTATCCGAGGAGCGGCTGGCGCAGGATATCCGTCTGGTGCGGGAATTATACATTGTCGCAGCCGCAGGCTGTCGATAAGCGATACGTTTCCTTGATGGATCAGGAGTAGTTTGAGGGCCGGAAGGCCGGAAACAGCGTCACAGCGGCGGGCAGGTCATCTGCCGGCCGCTGGCTGCGGTTTTGCGGTTGTGGTGGAAATTAAGAGGCGGGGCCGCTCCACTTTCCGGTTGAGCGCAGGTTGACGGCATGGTACAATAAGAAAACGCGCGGCTGTTTTTCCCCGCCGCAGCCATTACCAATGATCTTAGATTATTTGCGCGGCACGACGCCGCGCCGGGAGTGCGCCAGGTGAAACGAATCTATTTTAAACGGCTATTTTTGGCATTTTTATTTGCGACCATTCTGCCCATCTGCCTCTGTGTGGCGGCCATCTCCTACGGCAGCTTCCACATGTCCCGGGAGCGCTACCAGGACAAGGTGGGCGCCATGGCTGCGGCCAGCTCGGGAAATGTGCGGGAGCTTTTGGAGGAGTATGAGAAAATTTTAAACAGCCTTTCTGCGGAGCCCGCCCTTGCGGCGTACCTTGCGGAGAATGACCGGGAGGGGCTGGGAGAGCTGGTGCGCCCGCTCCAGACGGGCCGCGACAACCGTCTGCGTATCCGGGTGATCGACCCGGACGACCGGTACATTTACCCGGACGGCCGGGACGCGAAGCTCTACGATCCGGCGGTGTTCGGCGGCTGGGGAATTTTACACGAGATGACCGCGTATCCGGACCGGATCGCCGTTACCCCCAGCGTCACCCGGGCGGAGAACGGCCGGAAGATCTGCCTGAACATGGGCCGGGCGGTACAGGGGCGGGATGGAGGGATCGCCGGGTATGTGGTTCTGGACGTGTACCGGAACACGCTTCTGAACGCGGTCAAGCAGCTGGAGGATGAGAAATCCTCCGTCACCCTGGCCGACCGCAACGACTGCATTATCCTGGACACCACCGGGCGGTTTACGGAAGGGGCCACCGGCGCGCCGGGCAGGGCGGAGAAGAATTCCGTTGCGGCTTTCCGGGAAAATGCCTACGGCCTGCGCATTTACGCCTACTACAACATCGAGGAGTTCAACGAGAACAGCCGTCTGATGATCTTTATCAGCCTGCTGGTGCTGGGCTGTATGGTGCCCCTGGCCTTCCTGCTGGCCGCCGTGTTTGCCAACCGCATGTACCGCCCCATCGACACCCTGGTCAGCTCCATGAACCTGGTGACCCGGGGAAACCTGGACACCAAAATTGAGATCCGGGCCCACGACAGCGACGAGATGCGTCTGGTCAGCTCGGTGTTCAACTGGATGATTGCCCGCATACAGACTCTGATCGAGAACGCCAGGGAGGAGAGCGAGCGCAAGAAAAACGCGGAGTTAAAGGCTCTCCAGGCTCAGATCAGCCCTCATTTTCTCTACAACATGTTAAACGAGATCAACGCCCTGGCCCGGATGGGCCGCACAGGGGAGGTCTCAGGCTTTGTGATCCATCTGGGCAAGCTGCTGCGCCGGAGCATCACCTTCAAGGACGATTTCGTGAAGCTGAGCGACGATCTGGTTTTTGTTGAGGACTACATACGGCTCCAGCAGATCCGCTACGACCAGCTCTTCGACGTGGACATCCGGGTGGAGGAGGAGATCAAGGACTGCCTGATCCCCAACCTGATCATTCAGCCCCTGGTGGAAAACGCCATTATCCACGGCTTCACGGCGGGCAAGGAGGGATACATGCTGAGTCTGCGGGGATACCGCAGGGAAGGCGACGTGTGCATTGAGATTTACGACAACGGCATCGGCGTAGATAAGGAATATTTGAAATACATCAACAATGTGGAAAAGGGCGTGGGCCTCTACGGAGGCCTGGGCGTGGAGAACGTGCAGAAGCGATTGCTTCTGATTTACGGGATGCGCTATGGAATTAAGATGGAGAGCGAGAAGGGCCGCTACACCAAGGTGGTGATTCTCCTGCCGTACCGGAGAGAGCAGGTGGACAAGACATGAAAATGGGAATGAGTCGTTTGCTGATTGCACTGGCGGCGGTTGCGGCCGGAGGGGCAATCTTTGCCGCCGCAAGGCGGTATACGCCGGTTCAGGACAATGCGGGGCGGGAGACGGTGGAGCTGAACCTGCTCATGTCCCTGGGTGGGGACGGCATGCGGGAGGAATACATGCGGCGGCGCCTGGACGCTTACGGCGAGCTGAATCCGGATGTAAAGGTTTCCGCAACCTTTGTGGAGTCGGACACTCTGGTGTTTCTGAAGCTGCTCTACGCGGGAAAGGGGTACCACTACGACGTGGTCTGCATGGGGGACGACTCCATGCTCTCCGCGGCCGAGCAGAAACTGATCTATCCCATGGACGAGTTCGTGATGAGGGATTTGGGCCTGGCCTGGCTGGACGCCGTGCCGGGGGCCTGTCTGGAGAACACGGTGAGCGGGGGAAAGATTTATGGGCTGCCGTTTCTTAAGAGCCGTCTGAAGGTGTATTACCGGGATGAAGGAGGCGGAGCCGGGAAGAGCGGCGGAGTCGGGGAAAACGGCGCGGCTGGAGCTGGCGTAGCCGGAGGAAACGGCGCAGCTGGAGCTGGCGGGGCCGGGGAAATCCCCGCCCCGGTCAGCCTGGAAGCGCTGCTTCAAACGTCCGGCGGGAAACGCCTCGGCCTTCCGGTCAGCGTGCTGCTTCGGGACCTGCTGCTGTCCACGGACAGCTCCGGCTGGGACGCGCTTCTGGGGGAGACCGAGCGCTACCAGGTGGACCGCCCGGAACGGGCTGCGCTGCTGCGCGCCATGAAAACCGGATTGGAGCGGGGAACCCTGGTGGACGGGGACAACCAGACTCTGATGGAGGAGTTTGCCGGTGGCCGTCTGGACGCGGTGGTGCTGGAAGAAACTTACGGGGAGGAGCTGGAGCGCCGCGCAGGGGAAACGCTGTCCGCCGCTGGGCTGTGGCGGACCGAACAGACGCCCTGGCTCTTACAGGGCTGCAACCTCTATCTGGCCAACCGGGGAATTCCCCACGACTACGGACCGGCCTGGGAGCTGGTGGAATATCTGGTGAGGGACGGGGAATTCGACGCCCGGACAGGGGAGGAGCGCGACATGGATTACAAGCGCACCCTGTCCAGAAAGAACACCAAGGCATATCTGATCGTGGACCGCATGATCGCGGATTTTCTCCACGGGGACGAGGACTGCGGCGAACTGCTAAGAGGGCTTCAGAGCCAGCTGGACACAGCCCTTGGCGAGTGAAAATGGATCCGGAAAGAGGTTGAGGAATGTATCAGGTTTATATAGTGGATGACGCGGTATTAACCCGCAAGGCGCTGGTCATGACCATGCCCTGGGACCAGTGGGGCTGCGTGGTGGTAGGGTCCGCGGACGACGGGGAAAAGGCGTTTGAGGACATCCGGGAGATGGAGCCGGACATTGTGATCACGGATATCCGCATGGTGCATGTGGGCGGCCTGGAGCTGATCGGGCGCTGCCGGGCCCAGGGAATCCGCTCCCAGTTCATTATCATTTCCGGTTACAATGAATTTGAGTACGCCAAGGCGGCGCTGAGAATGGAGGTGCTGGACTATATCTTAAAGCCCATTGACGACGAAGAACTGCACGGTGCGGTGGAAAAGGCCGTGCAGCGCATCGGAGAGTCCCGGGCCATGATGGCGGAGCACCGGGAACAGGACGGGGAGAGCAGGTCCCTGCTGCTGGAATATGATGAAAAAAATATAAACGCCTACCTGCGCCGGGCCCTGGAATACGTGCAGGCAAACTACGGCAGGGAGCTGTCCATCCGGGACGTGGCCTCCTATCTGTCCATCAGCGAGAGTTACCTGGCAAAGCTCTTCAAGGTAGAGCTTAAAATCACCTTTCTGGAATACCTGACCCGGGTGCGCATGCGCCGGGCAATGGAGCTTATGCGGGACAAGAACATGCCCATCTACGAGGTGGCCGAGCGGGTGGGCTACCGGGACTACCGGCATTTCAGCGCCACCTTCAAGAAGCTGGCGGGGGTAGGGCCAAAGGAATTTCAGATGCGGTCGTGAAATGCCGCCGGAGGGGGCTGAACCGTTCGCGCAAAATGCCCGATCAGTATCCCCGCTTAAAACCCGTGTTCCGCCGCCTCCCGGGCGAACTCCCAGAAACAGTCCGTGGCCGCCGGAAGCACCTGGTGGCAGCGGCGTACCATCAGCAGGTTGGACAGATGCTCCGGGTTCACGATGCGGCGGCAGCACAGCTTCTGCGGATTCATGGTGTAGCGCACGGATTCCGGGCAGATGGCCACGCCGATGTTGCCCTCCACCAGAGGGATGATACAGGAGACCGTATTGTACAGGCAGAAAATGTTGCGCTCCTCGGAAATGTGATTGAACCAGTTGTTGATCTCATCCTGCATCTCGCTGCGGGCCGGGATAATCAGGGATTCTCCGGAGAGCTGTCCCAGCTCCACCGTGTCCTCCGTGCTCTGGGACAGGGGGTGATTCACGCTCATGAGGGCGATCCAGGACTCCTGTTTTATAAAAATGTGATCATATTTTTCCGTATTAAAGGGCTCGCGGACGATGCCGATGTCTGCCAGGCCCTTTTCCAGTTTTTCCCGGATCTCGTCCCCGTTTCCGCACCACACGCTGTAGCGGATGTTGGGATACTGGCGGTGGAAATCGCCGATCAGGCCGGAGAGGATGCTGGCCCCGCAGGTCTCCGTCACGCCCAGGGCGATCGTCCCGTGGGTGGAATTCTTGATCTTCCCCAGCTGGTTCTGGGTTTTCTCCACCAGGGTGATGATCTCCTCGGCCTGCTGCTTTAAGAACAGACCCTCCTCAGTCAGCCGGATGCGGCGTTTGCCCCGGATAAAGAGGGTGACGCCCAGTTCTTCCTCCAAAAGCTGCATGCTGCGGCTGAGCGGAGGCTGGGCGATGCAGAGCGTTTCCGCCGCCTTTGTGATGGTGCCCTCCCGGGCTACGGTGAGGAAATATTTGAGTGTTTTCACGTCCATAGAGGATACCAACCTTTTTGATAGGATAAGCCGGTGGAGCCGGCATGTAAGGGGCGTTGAAAGATGAGAGGCGGTTGAAAGGTGCGGGGCGGTTGAAGAGTGAGGGGACATTAAACGGGGCGGGGCCGTTAAAAGGTGCGGGGCCGCCGCGTGTAACAGCCGGTGGGCGGGGGATAGCAGACCGCCCGGTTAAGGGGACCTCCACAGGCGGCCCGAGCTGTCTCTGTGGACGATTTCCGTAAAGCTGCCGTTGAAAATATAGGTGTCAAAGGCCACGGCAAACAGATCATCCCCTCTGTTTGGAAGCGGCCCTCCGCCCCACGCCACGGCGGGAAGCGCAGCGTCGTCCCAGACAATGTACCAGGTCTGATCCGTGCCAAAGTCCAGTTCATCCACCGCCGCCGGGCGGGCCCCTTCCATGTGCCGGTCCTCATCGAAGGGAAAACGCCCGCACATGGAATGGATCAGCCCACGGATCTCCTCCTCGCCCTCGATCAGCCGGACCTCCCCGAGGGAGCGGATACAATCCTGAAAAAGTTCATGCTCCTCCCATGTTTTCCGGCGGACAAACGCTCTGTTTTTCTCCTTCAGCTGTTCCAGTCTGACTTTGTCCATAGTTTCCTCCGCATAGCCAATAGTTTCTTTTATTCTAACGGCCGTGTGGAGAAATGTCAAATACGGCGGGGGGGAGGGACGGGGTAAATCTTGCTTCTCCATTGTGGCCGCTGCCCCGCCCTTTCTGCCTGCCTTACCCGCCCCGCTTGGCTGGGCAAAATCCCCTAAAAAGATATAGGTCGTCAGGTCGCGTTCCTGGTCTCCTGGCTGCCTTCCTGGCCGCCTACAGGTGTTCTCATATCGATTATATCATACTTTTAAGGTATTGTAGTCCATATACTATATGTATTTGGAAATAAAAAATTTCCATGGTATAATCAGAAAAGCAATGCGCCCGCCGCCCGCGAAAGGGTTGACGGCGGCCGCTCAAAAGAATCGGATGTATAAGAGGTTGATGGGAGGATCATTGAGGTGAGAGAGGATCAGGCAGAGCGGTGGCTGCACTATGTCATGTCGCTGATCGGGGGATTTCTGGGCGGATACGCGATATTAAACCGCAGCGGCCTTTTGGGGGCGGCCCAGACGTCCAATATGATCAACACGGTGTTAAATCTGGCAGGAGGAAGCTTTGGGGACCTGGCTATCCGTCTGGGAGCGCTGGTTCTGTACGTGTCGGGGATTGTGGCCACGGTGCTGATTCCGCGCTACACCAGATGGGATTTAAAAAACGTGAGTCTGGCGCTGGACGCGGCGGCCGTGATGATCCTGGGTTTTCTGCCCCAGGGGATGGACAACATGCTGGCGCTCTACCCGCTGTTTTTCGCGCTGTCGGTGCAGTGGTGTACGTTTCAGGGGTGCCGGGGTTACGCCAGCGCGACTGTCTTTTCCACCAACAATCTGCGCCAGTTCGCCACCGCAGTGGCGGCGTTTTACTTCGGCCGCGAGGAGAAGATGCGGGAAAAGATCAAATTCTACGGCGCAACGCTGACGGCGTTTCACCTGGGGGTTGCGGCCTCCTGGCCTTGCTGTAATCTGGCGGGAGTGAAGAGCGCCTGGATCTGCCTGGCGCCGCTGGCGGTTGCGGGATACCTGGCGGCAGCCGGGCGGTCGGAGGAAGGCGTGAAGATCTGCGAATGCCGGGGTAAGAGAGCGAAGGTCCGCGGGCTGGCCGGATAGAGGGCGGCAGTGGCAGAGAAGCGCGGGCGGATGTGCTGAAGCTGGGAAACTAGGCAAGTCGGCAAAGATACAGGGGGCAAAAGAACGGAGTCACACCTTCGCTCTTTTGCCCTCTGTTCTATTTTACGCCTCCAGCTTTCGATTGCACCCCCTGTTCCCGGATGCTATAATAGACAAATCACAGCCCATCGCACCCTTTTTGGGATACAGTGCATCAATCGACCACCAGGGGGATAACATTTATGAAATTACAAGTTCTTGTGGACAACAATACGTTTATAGACTGCTACTATCTGGGCGAGCCGGGAGCCAGCTACTACATAGAGGACGGCCCGGCAAAGATTCTCTTCGACACAGGCTACTCAGACATTTTCATCAAAAACGCAGAGGACATGGGGATAGACCTGGGAGCGATCACCCACCTCGTCCTGTCCCACGGGCACAACGACCACACCGGCGGACTGAAAGCCCTGGCGGAGCGCTTTGATCTTTCCCAAACCCGTCTCATCGCCCACCCGCTCTGCTTCGCGCCCAAATGGGCCCACGAGGGCTACATCGGCGCGCCCTTCGACACCGCGCAGATTATGGGAAAATTTTCCTGTACCCTGACCCGTGAGCCCTGCTGGATCACGGAAACCTGCTGTTTTCTCGGAGAGATTCCCGAGTCCAACGACTTTGAGACCCGGCGGAAGCTGGGGGAAATGGATGTGGACAGCGGGAGAGAGGACGACTTTCTTTTGGACGACACAGCCATGGCAATCCGCACCGGCGAGGGGATTTTCATCATTACCGGCTGTTCCCACAGCGGAATCTGCAACATCGTGGAGCAGGCGAAAAAGGTGTTTGGCACCGAAAAGATCGCCGGAATCATCGGCGGCTTCCACCTGTTTAAGACGGACGAGCGGCTGGAGCGGACCATCGATTATCTCAGCGGCCTCGACGTCCCCCACATGTATCCCTGCCACTGCGTTTCCCTGAAAGCCAAGGCGGAGATGATGAAGCGGATGGACGTGGAGGAAGTGGGGGTGGGGCTTGCACTGGAGATGGAAACAGCGTGCAGGTAACAATGTACCTTCGGCAATCAGACAACAAAAATAATCAGTTTTGCTAAATCTTCACCCGCAGCGGCTTGCTTGCCGCCGCGGGGATTTTTGATCCATCCTCTCCATTCCCCCAAAATGCATCAAAGTTGCAACAAATCCGCTACGATTCTGCCACCATTCCCCATAAACCGACGCCCGCCTGCTAATATAAACCCAGAGCCGGAGCGCATCCAAAGGCTGCGCCTGGACTCAATATTAATAAGGGAAGGTAAAATGTATGAAAGGTGAAACATTCAAAAAGTATTTTCTGTTGACCGTGATTGCGCTGGGGGCTGGTGTGATCTACAAGGTGGCCTACATGAGGGAGGCGTTTTACGACGCCATGCTGTCGGGATTCCAGATCACCAACACGCAGCTGGGAACCATCAGCTCCATCTACGGAACGGTGGCGCTGATCAGTTACCTGCCTGGCGGAATTCTGGCGGATAAGGTGTCGTACAAGAAGCTTCTGACCATATCCTTTATCGGAAGCGGCCTGCTGTCGCTGTGGTGCTCCACCATGCCGTCCTTTGGCATGATCAAGGTTATATTCGGGCTCATGGGCGTTACCACGATCCTCACATACTGGTCCGCATTTGTGAAAACTGTGCGCTCCCTGGGAAATGACGAGGAGCAGGGAAGAATGTTCGGTTTGGCGGAAGGCATCCGGGGAGTCAGCGGGATTATCGCCAGCTTTATCGTGATGGGAATCATCCAGGTTGCCGCCACCGAGGTGGGCGGTATGAAGGGAACCCTGATTTTTTACGGCGTGATCTACATTGCAGTGGGGATTATCACGATGATCCTTCTACCCAATCCCAAGGAAGTGGGAACAGACCGGACCTTTGTGATGGGAGATTTGATCGCTGCCTTTAAGCATAAAGGAACATGGCTGGTATGCGCCCTTGTGTTCTGCTGGTATATGGTTTACTGCACGACCTCCTATGCGATTCCGTATCTGACCAATGTGTACGGCGTGTCCTCCGTCGCAATCAGCACATTGAGCATCATCCGCGCATATGGCATCGGAATTGTGGCAGCGCCTCTGGCCGGTTTCCTCGGAGACAAAATGAAATCCTGCTCCAAGACCCTGGCGTACGCCTCCATCATGGGCGTCGCCCTGATGGCCGTATATCTGGTCACGCCGGTCAAACCGGAATTTCTGATGGTTCCAGTGGTTCTTACCCTGTTGTTCAGCTTCCTCGTATTCGCCGCCCGCGGAATCTACTTTTCTCCCATGGCGGAGGCCGGAATCCCTCTTGCACTCACAGGCGCTGCCTCCGGTCTGATCTCCGTGCTGGGATACGCGCCGGATATGTTTATCTTCAATATCATGGGCGGATGGCTTGATAACCTTCCGGGTGCGCAGGGTTACCGCTATATCTTTATCCTGGCAATCGTGTTCCTGGTGCTGGCGACAGCGGTGGGCTTCTATATCTGCCGCTACGGCAAATCCTTAAAGGCACAGAACAAGTGAAAACGGTATAAGCAAAGGAGATGATCGTTATGGGAACATATAATTTTGAGCAGCAAAAACATATGAAGGGAACCGACAGCTGGAAATGGGACAAGGAGGGAAAGGAATGCCTCTATCCCCTGGGCGTGGCGGATACGGATTTTCTGCCGCCGCCCGAGGTGACGGAAGCGGTGATGAAAAAGGCGTCCCAGGGTAATTTCGCGTACGGGGTCATGCCGCAGGCATTTTACGATTCCGTGTCCCACTGGTATCAAAAGAGGCACGGCGCTGAAATCAGACCGGATTGGGTGACCTACTCGCCGGGCCTGATCGTTGCGATCAAGATGCTCATGGAGGCGGTGACCCATGTGGGGGACAACGTGATCATCCAGTCGCCGGTGTATTTTAACTTTTCGCTGATCATCAAGCGCAACGGAAGAAATATCCTGGAAAATACGCTGCTCTATGAAAATGGAATCTACCGCATCGATTTTGAGGACCTGGAGCGAAAGGCAGCCGACCCCAGAACCACCATGCTGATCTTCTGCAATCCCCACAACCCCATCGCCCACGCGTGGAGCAGGGAGGACGTGGAGCGGGTGGCGGAAATCTGCAACCGCAATCACGTGTTTGTGGTCAGCGACGAGGCCCACAGCGATATCCTTTTCCAGGGGACCAGGCACATTCCCTTCGTGTCTCTGGACCAAAAGACCGCAGAAAACAGCGCTTCCATCAACTCGGCCGGTAAGACCTTCAACACCAACGGACTGTATGTGTCCTACGCCGTTATCCCCAACCGGCAGGTGCGGGACGCATTTGAGAACGCATATGCCAACCACCATTTTGATTTCAGCATGATCGGTGTTCCGGCGCAGATTGCGGCCTATGAGCACGGCGATACCTACACGGACGAGCTGAACCAGTACCTCTGGGGCAATATCACCTGGCTGGAGGAGTTTTTGAAGGAGAACATGCCGGATGTGAAGATGGTCAAACCCAACGCCACCTACCTGATGTGGCTGGATTTCCACGGATGGGGCATGAACAGCGAACAGGTGGACGCTTTCTTCCGGTCCGCGGGCGTGGCGCTGAACCGGGGCGATATCTACGGAGACGCGGGGGACGGCTTCATGCGGATCAATATCGCGTGCGCCAGGGAGGTCCTTCAGGCGGCCATGGAATCCGTGTGCGGCAGATACCGTGATATGTTCCGAAAAGATCAATAAAAGAGGCTTACAGGGGCGGAATGATCCCACATTCCGTCCCACCAATGTTTCAACATCTGATATAATGAGTGTATGATCTGAACATAAAGGAGTGGGGGCATGAAAACAATACTCATTATTGAAGACGACATCTCGATTGCCAGATTAATCAAGACGTATGTATCCTTTGCGGGGTACGAGGCGGCCATTGCGCCGGACGGGGAGCTGGCTCTTGTGATGCTGGGGGAAGAGAAGTACAATCTGGTGATTCTGGACCTGATGCTGCCGCATGTGGACGGGGAAATGGTTCTGGAGACCATTAAAAAGCTGCGGCTGCCGGTGATTGTGGTGTCGGCCAAGTCAAGCCTGGTGGACCGGGTGCGGCTGCTTCGTGCGGGGGCGGATGATTATATCACAAAGCCTTTTGAGAGCGCAGACCTGATCGCAAGGATTGAGGCGGTGCTGCGCCGGACGGAACGGTCCTTTGGCGTGCTGGAATTCGGGGATATTGCGATGGATATTGACCGGCACGTGGTATTAAAGGGCGGAAGGGAGGTCGACATCACTCCCAAGGAATTTGATCTTCTGCAATATTTCCTTGAAAACCGGAACAAGGTGGTCAAACGGGAAGAGTTGTCCGCCCATGTGTGGGGGCAGGAGTACCTGGAGAGCAGCCGCACGGTGGAGATCCATGTCCAGAGGCTGCGCAAAAAGATGGGGCTTAATGAGGAGCTTCGGACCGTGACCAAGGTGGGGTATATTTTGGAGGACAAGAGGGAACCGAAATGATTTATAAGATGAAATTGTGGCAGAAAATATGCATCAGTTCCCTGATCGCCAGCATCCTTCTGTTTGCCGTCTGCGGCATCATCACCACGGTTTCCGGGCACAAGCGGAACCTTCAGGCGGAGGAGAACCAGGCGGTCTGGCTGGCGGGCCAGATGAAAGAGGAGGTGGAGCGCGCGTACAGGGAGCATAAGGACCTGACCGCGCCCTTTCTCAATCCGCTGATACCGGAGGATGTCCGTTTCCAGGTATACCGGGGGGAGACCCGCCTTTACGACGGCTTTGGCCTGGAACCGGAGACGCCCCGATACGATTTTGGTTATGAGATCGCAAGGGAACCTCTGGAGTTGGTCACCATTCAAAAGGTGAATTATGTGTTCGTGGAGGAAGCGCTGCAACTGGAGGGCGGGGCGGCGGAGGGCAGCGAGGCCGGGAAAACGAGGTCCGGGTTCAGCGCCGCCACGGCCGGAACCGAACCGGCCCGGCTTGTCCTGGTCAAGGATTTATCAGACGTGTACGCCCGCTGCAGCGCCCAGCTGCAAACCCTGTTTCTGCTGTGCGGCATCCTGTCCGCGGTCTCGGCCCTGATCATGGTGACCGCTTCCCTCATCATCACAGTGCCCATCAAAAAAATCAATGAAGCGGTAAAAATTGTGTCGGATGATTATTACGCGTACCGGCTTCCAGTAACGGGCACGGATGAATTAAACGAGCTATCGGCCAACTTCAACGTGATGTGCGAGGCCATTGAGAACAATATCCGAAACTATAAATTTGCCATAGACAACTTTATCCACGAGGTAAAGACCCCTCTCACCTCCATCATCGGCTACGCGGATATGCTGAAGTCCTACGACTGCACCGGGGAATGCAGGGAGGAAGCCGTGGATTATATTCTGACACAGTCGCGCAGGCTCAACTCTCTGGTGAAAAAGATCATGGGGTTTCTGGTGATCGAGTCCAAACAGGTGGAGAAGAAGTTTGTGCGGCTGGACGAGGTTGTAAATATGGCTTATATTTCCATACGGGTTCAGGCGGAGATGAAGGATCTGCGCCTCGAGTACCAAAACAGGCCGGAGGCCTATATGTACGGGGATGAGGAACTTTTGGCAACGCTGCTGGTCAACCTGCTGGACAACAGCGTGAAGGCCTCCGATGAACACTCCCATATCCGTATAGAAGCGGTTTTGCGTGAGAACGCGGTGGAGGAGCTGTCCGTGCACGATTTTGGAATGGGGATTCCGGAGGATGAGCTGGACAAGCTGACCGAACCATTTTATATGGTGGATAAATCCAGAAGCCGCTCCCAGAACGGAATCGGGCTGGGGCTTTCCATCTGTAAGTCCATTATCCAAGCCCATAACGGGAGAATTGAGTTTTTAAGCAAACCGGGAGAGGGGACCGTGGTCCGGGTGCATTTTCCATATGAGGATTACCAGTATTTAAGGCAGGCGCAGGATGAGCTTTTCGAAAAAACGGACATAGAGGGGTAGGCTTATGAATTATGGTTTTAAGAAAATAAGCACGTTTATGGCACTGGTATTCGGTCTGGCACTCATTTTTGAGCTGCCCTACATCCGAAACAGCTTTTACGTCCCCATCTGTCAGGCTCTCAACCTGACCAACCAGGAATTCGGTGTTCTGTCCAGCATCTACTCCCTTGTGAGCCTGGTTATGTACATTGTGGGCGGGTTTCTCTCAGACCGGTTCAATTCCAGGTGGCTGTTGTTCCTGCCCTTTGCGGGAACCGGGGTGTTGGGCTTCTGGTTCTCCGGCTTCCCGGAATACGGGGAGCTAAAGATTATCTTCGCCCTGATGGGGATTACCACGGTGATGACCTTCTATTCCACCGCGATCCGCATCCTGAAGGGACTGGGGAGCCGGTATGAGCAGGGGCGCATCTTCGGATGGATGGAGGCCGGAAAGGGCATCTTTGCGGGGCTGGCGTTTTTTGTGATCCAGCTTCTGTTTGAATCCCTGGGAGAGGGGAGGTTTGGCTTCGAGTGGGTTATTAAGGCCTACGCAATCCTGAATATTATGCTGGGCATCGGCGTGGTGCTGGTGGTGCCCGACGAATATCTGTATGTGGAGCAGAAAATGACGCTGCGCCAGGAGATACGGACCGTTTTATCCAATCCAAGGGTGTGGATCATGTGCCTGGTGGTATTCTCGGCCTACTCCATGTACGCGCTGCTGAGCTTTGTTCCGCCGTTTTTCCTGAAGGCGTATAATTCCTCCATGGAAGTCAGCAGGTCACTGTCCACATGGCGGTACGGCATGCAGATTGTGGGTGCGATTCTGGCGGGCTGTCTGGCTGATAAGGCCAGGTCCAGCTACAAAATTATTTTTGGTGGATTTATCATTATGTTGGCGTCGATTCTGGTATTTATCATTCAGCCTTATGACATATCCTCTATGATGCTGGGGCTGCTGGGATTTATCGCATTGTCCATCGCCGTGTACGGGATCAAGGGCCTTTATTACGCCATGATATCGGAGAATTCCATCGATACCTCCTGCATCGGAGGAACTGTGGGAATCGTGGCGGCCATCGGATACCTGCCGGACACGTTTATGCACAGCATGGTGGGAAACTGGATCGATTCGGGAATGGACGGTTACTATAAAATGTTTTCGTTCGCGGTGATTGTCATCCTCATCGGGACGATTGTGACAGGGATAGCATTGACAGGACTGATCCCTGTGGGGAAAGGAGGAAGGAAACAGAAATGACGAAGAAAAAAGCTGAAAAAAGCAGGCTCAGGCAATGGGTGTTCTGGCCGCCGTTTCTGGTACTGCTGCTGGTGCTGGTACTGGGCTTTGTGTCCCAGGACGCTTTTTTGAATGTTGTAAATAATATCAAATCATGGATTTGGGGGAATTTCAGGTGGCTGTTCTCCGGTTACGGCATGGTGGCCGTGGTGGTTTGCTGTTACGCCTGTTTTTCAAAATTTGGGGATACGGTGATCGGAGGAAAGGACGCCAAGCCGATCCTCAGCAAATTCAACTGGTTTGCAATCAGCCTGTGCACCACCATTGCGGCGGGCCTCATGTTCTGGGCCGCGGCGGAGCCGCTCTATCTGATGAGCGATCCGTCCCCCTATTTCGGATTGGAACCCAACTCGCCCCAGGCGGCCGTGTTTGCAATGGCCCAGATGTATCTGCACTGGGGGATTACGCCCTACGCCATCTACGCGCTGGCGGCTACTGTGTTTGCCTTTGTGTATTACAACATGAAAAAGCCCTTTACTCTGGGGGCGTGCATCTATCCGCTGGTGGGGGAGAAGGCGATTAAGGGAAGGCTTTCCGACGCCATCGACGCCCTGTGCATTTTCATCCTCTGCGCGGGTATGGCCGGTTCCCTGTCCACCGGAGCCTTCTCCGTGGCGGGCGGCATTTCCAATATTACGGGCATCCCCAACAGCAGCGTTATGCTGATTCTGGTTATGACGGCTATTATTCTGGTGTACACCATTTCCGCGTCGTCGGGATTGATGAAGGGGATCAAATGGCTTTCCAGCTTCAATGTGTACGTGTTTTCATTCCTCATCCTGTTTATCTTTGCCTTCGGACCCACTAAGTTTATCCTGAATTTCGGGGTGGAGTCCGTGGGAGAGATGATGGACTCGTTCTTTATGCGAAATCTGTTTACGGATTCCATGGACCTGGGGAACAGCGCATGGTCCAGCCTGGCCAACATGAAGGTCGGATACTGGGCCAGCTATCTGGCCTGGGCGCCGGTCACGGCTCTCTTTCTGGGAAAACTGGCAAGGGGATACAAAATCCGGGACTGTATCATCATCAATCTGTTTGTGCCCACTGTGTTCTCCATGGTCTGGGTGGCTATTTTCGGCGGAACGGCGATCCATATGCATATGCAGGAGAGCCTGCTCCCGCTCCTTGAAACGTCGGGCGCGGAGTCCATTGTATACAAATTATTTGAGGTGCTGCCCTTGAAACAGCTGTGCGTGCCCGTCTTTGTCCTGGCCACCTTCATATCCTTTGTGACGGCGGCCGATTCCAACACCAACGCCATCGCGTCGGTGTGTACCTCAGGAATGTCCGAGGAGCAGATGGAAGCCCCGGTTTCCATGAAAATTCTTTGGGGCGTGATCATCGGGGCCATGGCGGCTGTGATGGCGGTGTTTACAGGCGTTGGAGGGGCCAAGACCCTGGCAAGCATCGGGGGATTCCCATCCATGTTCCTGCAGATGGCCTCCTGCGCGGCTCTGATCAAAATTATGCATAACCCGGGCAAGTATGACAAATTTGCCGGGAAAGGAGATAAAAAAGGAGGAGCTTCATGAAAATCACGGGGATTGAAATAAAACAGTATGCAAAGCCGCTGGACCCGCCGTTTCTGGCGTCCTGGGATCCCAACCCGAGGGTGAAGTTTGCGTCCACCATCGTCTATGTCCATACGGATGAAGGAATCACAGGGATCGGTTCGGGGGATCTGATGACCGGCTTTGCAGGACATGAGAAATTTTTCATCGGCAAGGACCCCTTTGAGATCGAGAATCACAATAAGGTGATCGACAATATCGACTTTCACTACGGCAGGTGCTGGCCCCTCGACATTGCGCTGTGGGATATCATCGGCAAGAAATGCGGGCAGCCCATCTATAAACTTCTGGGCGGAAAACAGGATAAGATGAAGGCATACTGCTCCTGCGGAGCCCGCATCAGCGCGGAGGAGAGGGCCGAGAAGGTAAAAGAGTACGTGAAAATGGGATTTAAGGCTATGAAGATCCGTTTTCACCATGAGGACGTCCGGGAGGATATCAAGGTGGTGGAGGCGGTCAGAACGGCAATCGGGGACCAGATGGAGATCATGGTGGACGGCAACCAGGCCTGGAAGATGCCCTGGGACGTGGAGCGGATTTGGGATCTGAAAAAGGCACTGAAGGTGGCGAAGGAGCTGGAGCATTATGACGTGTACTGGCTGGAGGAACCGCTTCACCACGCGGATTACGACAATCTGGCCAGGCTGCGGCAGATGACGGGACTGCGCATCGCGGGGGGAGAGATGAACCGGAGATGGCATGATTTCCGGGATTTGGCGGACAAAGGGAGTTACGACGTATACCAGCCGGATACGGTGCTCTGCGGCGGCTTTACGAGAACGAAGAAGATTGCGGACTATGTACAGGCCAAGGGCGCGGTGTTCTGCCCCCACACCTGGTCTAACGGCGTGGGGCTGCTGGCCAATCTCCACATGGCCTGTGCGGTCAGCAATGCGGAGTATCTGGAGTATCCCTTTGATCCGCCGGTATGGACCGTGGAACGCAGGGATTACATCATCCGGGAAGAGGACAGGGTTCTTGTGGATCAGGACGGCTACATGCACGTTCCGCAGAAACCGGGGCTTGGATTCGCGCCGGATGAGGAGGCGCTGAAGGAATATGAGATCAAGGATTTTTATGTAGGGGAATAATGTAAGAAAATCCATGATTACCGGCTGATCTTCCGCCGGAGATGCGAGGCGGCTGCCCGGAATTTCTTTTCGGGAGCCGTATTGTCGTGGCACCGGTATACGCCTGCCGCTATTTCTCCTCATCCAGCAACCCACCATACTCGTCCTCAGGCATCGGCCGGTAGAACACATACCCCTGAACATAGTCGCAGCCGATCTTTTTCAGGTACTCGACCTGCTCCATGGACTCGATACCCTCGGCCACGGTACGCATGTCGAATTTCTTTACCAGCTCCACGATGCTCTCCACCAGCGCCATATCCCGGTTGCGGTCCGTTCCGTCCGCAAAAAAGAAGCTGTCGATCTTCAACACGTCCACGGGCAGTTCCTTTAACAGGCTCAGGGAGGAGTAGCCCTTGCCGAAATCGTCGATGGAGCAGGTGAAACCCGCCGCCTTCAGCTGATTGACCGTGCGCAGCAGCAGCGAAGAGTTATCAAAGGCGATGGATTCCGTGAACTCTACCTCGATCAGCTCCGCCGGTATATCGTACCGGTTCCGGATGGCCACGTAGTTCTCCACAAAATTCAGGTCGTTGAACTGAAGCCGGGAGACGTTGACGGATACCGGCAGCACCTGCTTTCCGGCGTCCAGCCGGCTTTTGAGCCACCGGCACACGTCCTCGAACACATACTGGTCCAGCCGGTCGATCATAAATTTCCGTTCAAACACGGGGATAAAACGGTCCGGCGGGATGATGGTGCCGCCCTGGGAACGCCAGCGGACCAGGGCCTCCGCACAGCCGATCCGGCCGGTGCGAAGGTCCACTTTGGGTTGGTAGTAGACGGTAAACTCCCGGTTTTCAAGGGCGGCTGACATCCGGCTCTCGATGTCCTTCTCAGCCCACAGATGACGGCGGATGCTCTCGTCATAATACGTGTAATTGGTATTCTCCCCGGTCTTGACGGTTTTGCGCGCAAAGTTGGCCCGATCCAGAAAACCGTCGATATTCAGGGGTTCGATCACGTCCTCCACACAACAGATGCCGCAGCAGGTGGGGAGCAGCTGGCCGTGATGGGCGCTGTTCATGAACGTGAGGACCTCCCGGTCCGCTGCCAGCTGACGGTCTGCGATCTCTTTCCGGTCCTCATAACGCAGCAACAGCACAAAGTTGTCCGCCGATATTCGGCCGCAGATTTCATGCTCCCGCAGGCCACTAAGAATAATCTGGCCGTACCGGGAGAGGAGTTCGTCCCCGTAATGATAACCGAAGATATCATTGACGTATTTAAAATCAGAAAAATCCGTGTATACGATGGCAAATTTTTCAGGGACGGTATTTAGCAGCCGTTGGGCTTCCTCTTTAAAATAGTCGATCCGATAGACGCCGGTGAGCGTGTCCCGGCGGGTCAGATCGCTCAGCTTTTCATTTTGAAGCTCCAGTTTCAGCAGGTTTTTGGAATTTGCCCAGAAGATAAAGACCCAGGTGAGAGACATGATCCCCACCATAACCAGACAGATGGCCAGCAGAAAATGCATCTGCCGGGCCGCGTAGGCGTCGGCGGAGAAAACCGTGTTGTTGGCCTGCTCAAAGTACGTCTCGCTGAGGGCCAGAAGCCGGTCGCCGTCTCCTGTTCCCTGGCGGTAATTGCCGATCTCCGTCTTGATCTCTTTCCACGTCACTTCCAGTTTGGACAGATCGTTTAAGTAGTTGGGATCATCGGGGACCGGAAGCCCATATCTGGCTGTGCCGCCCTGCAGCTCCGTCAGGATGCCGTCCAGATAGTCGATCAGTGGATCGCTGGGGTTGCCGGACAGCTCCAGCTTCACCAGCCGTTGGGTGGCGCCCCGGACAATACCCACATAGTTGATGAGCCGTCCGTTGGTCTGGGATTGGATCAATGTGTGGATCGTGACGCCGCTAAACAGAAAAAGCAGCAGAAACAGGGTGATCAGCCCGCTCTTAAAAAAACGCTTCATCGGAATTTGCCTCTCACAGCCGAAACTGTCTTTCGAAAGAAATTGACCAGCTTTAACACAGGACCTTGTTCATATAAATACCTTTATTGTATCAGAATGAAGGTCCTATTGCAAGAATATGGATCATAAATCAGGTCCTTTTATTTCAGGGAGTTTTCCCCGGTGACAAGGAGCCGGATCACAGGAGTCATCCGCAGTTCCTCCGGCGTGAGGCCGCTCTCCAGCAGATACTGCTCGGTCAAGGTAATCTGTCTGAAGGTATGGGCTTTTATGGCCCGGGCGCAGTTTACAGCGTCGTCCATGGAGAGGCTTTGAAACATTTCACGGGCGAATCCCAGGGTGACCTGAACGAATTCAGGGGAGATCTCGCGGGACGCCTTCAGCGGATAGCCCCAGAGAAACAGGACGTAAATGCGGCCGTAAATCTCCCGTATTCCCCGCAGCGGGCTGTATTTGGTGATGAACAGCAGGAAGCGCCAGAGGGTCAGCTCGCTGCGCCCGTATTCCATGTCCTCCCGCAGCAGCTGTAAAAGCCGGTCTTTTTCCTCCCGGGAGGCATTGGTGAGCGTGTCCCGCAGCACCTGTTCACATGAGTAGGCCAGCAGCTCGAAGGACTGGACAAAGTAGGCCAGATTGCGGCGGACGGCCGGACTGGAAAAATCCGGAGCCTGGCAGCGCGCTCCGATGCCGTATATCCGGGTTCCCTTCCCGTTGATCGACTGGGCGGCTCCCAGCTCATTGAGTACTTTGACGGTGCGGCGGATCGTGCTGACGGAAACGCCGTATCGCCGGGACATCTTCTCGTAGGACGGAAAAAAGGACGCCTGGCTGTAAGCACCGACATAGATTTCATGCAGCAGGTGCGACACCAGACTGTAGCAGACCTGAGGGCGGTCCCGGTAGATCCGCCAGACAAAGGGAATCTGCTCCTTGTCCGGCGCGGGGGGAATCACCTGGGTGATCTGATCCACCGCCTTTCCCACTGACATCCGGCGGAAGTCCCTGAGACATTCTGCGAGCCGGTCCCAGTCTCCGGCCCCGGCTAACCGGAGGCAGCGCTTCATGGACTTGTGCAGCATATTCAGGTCGTTGAGGGAATCCGCCTCGTTGGGCTTCAGGAAAAGCAAACCCCAGTAGAGGGATGCCTCCCAGTACAGGTTCATTGCCAGCGGGTTATCAATCCGCTGCAGGACAAAGCAGAAGAAATGCAGCACATCATCGTAGGTGGTCCCGTCAGCCAGGCGGGCGAGGTATGCCAGATCTTCCGGTCCGGCCTGGCGGAATCCCTCCACCAGCAGCGGCATTAAGATCATGCCCGACGACTGGTAAAGGTCCTGAGAGTCCCGGACCCGGAGGGAAAAATAACGGAATATATGTTCCTGCGCCCGCCCCGGATCCTGTTTGAATATGATCCTTGTGGATCTGCCGTTATGCATGTCGATATAGCCCTCCGCGCGCAGGCGCTGCAGGGCTATTTTCACGGTCTGAGCGGAAACATCCAGTTCCTGACAGAGCGTTTCGATGGAGGGAAGGTAATCCCCGCACTGATAGTAACCGAATTGAATCCGCATAAAAAAGTACTCGTAAACCAGATTCGAGTATTGCTGTTCACTCCGCAAGTTATGTTCGCCTCCGCAAAAAATAGTATGCGTCTTCAGTTTAACATTTTTGCGGCGTATTTTCCATAAGCGATTGAGTTTTTTTGTGATTTGGATTATAATTGTATTTCAAACATAATAACATGAACAAGGATAAAAAACCGGATGGTCCGGTGCCAAAAGAGGTGATAGTTTGAACGGAAAAGAAACAATTCTGATCGCGGACGACGGGGAGATCAACCGCGCCATACTGCGGAACTTATTCGAGGATGATTACAATCTGCTGGAGGCGGAGAACGGAGAGCAGGCCCTCATACTGCTGCGGCAATACCGGGAACGCATCGCGGCGGTCCTTCTGGACCTTGTGATGCCGGAGAAGGACGGTTACGAGGTGTTGCGGGAGATGGGGGAGGACAAGCGCCTCTATCACGCGCCGGTCATTGTGATCACCGCGGACGACAGCCTGGGCAGCCGGGCCAGGGTGTTCCGGCTGGGGGCGTCGGATGTGATTACCAAGCCCTTTGATCCCGATGAGGTCAAAAACCGTGTGAAGAATATTACCGAGCTGGGCCGCTACCGGCGGCAGCTGGAGACTATGGTGGCGGAGCAGTCCGCCCGGGCCAGGGAGGCCAACGCCGCCATCATCGACATGCTCTCATCCGTCATCGAGTACCGAAGCCTGGAATCCGGCCAGCACATCCGCCGCATTCGGATGTTTACGCGCATTCTGCTGGAGGACGTGGCGGAGAATTATCAGGTTTACAACTTAGACGCCAGGAAGATCCAGCTGATCACCGATGCCTCTTCCCTCCACGATATCGGAAAGATCGCCATTCCGGACAGTATTCTCAACAAGCCGGGCCGGTTGACCTCGGATGAATTTGAGATTATGAAAGCCCATACCCTAAAGGGCTGCGAGCTGCTCTCGGATCTGGACCGGCTGAGGGATCAGGAGTATTTTGAGTACGCTTATCAGATATGCCGCTACCACCACGAGCGATGGGATGGCAGGGGATATCCTGACGGCCTGAAGGGGGACAGCATCCCCATCTGCGCCCAGGTGGTAGCCATCGCGGACTGCTACGACGCCCTCACCACGGACCGTATCTATAAAAAGGCCATTGCGCCCAGCCAGGCGTTTAGCATGATTCTCAACGGGGAGTGCGGAAAATTTTCTCCCCGGCTTTTAGAGTGCTTTAAAAATGTGCGGGACAGATTCGCCCGGCTCTCCGCGGAGTACGCGGACCATCTGCCCGGCAAGGTAAAGACTGCGCCCCGGGCGCCGGAAAGCGGCTATGGGGGAGAGGGAGAAAATACGCTGGAACAGAGCCAGCTCAAATATTTTGCCCTTCTGCGCCATCTGGATGCCACGGTGATGGAGGTGGACCTGGACACGGAAGTATTTCACCTGGTTTATCTGACGGACCCTGATTTTTCCGCGCTCCGGTCCGGCGGCAGTTTTGAGGAAGCGATCCGCAATTTTGCCCGGACCGCCGTACATCCGGAGGACCGGGAACGGATGCTGGAGCTGCTGAACGGATATATCGACGAGCTGTTTGACGAGGGTATGACCAACCGGGAGCGGACCTACCGTGTTCTGGAGCGGGAGACGGATACCTATGTGGTCTGCCGGGCTTCCCTGCTGCGCATCAATCTGGAGAACCCGCGCCAGCATCGGGTGCTGTTAGTCTGGCAGAAAGAGAACCCGCGGCCGCGTCCGAAGGCGGACGGCGCGCAGAACGGCAAAGCCCGGGGCCGTCTGGTTGTGGACCAGCTGCTGGGGGGCGTCCAGAAGCGCCGCTGCGACCGGTATTTTACCATCCTCGAGGTCAACCGCGGCCTGGTAAATCTGCTCAACTACTCGGAACAGGAGATTTCGGCGCGGTTTCATAACCGGCTGATGGAGCTGGTTTACCAGCCGGACCGGGAGAAGCTGGCCCGGCAGTTCCGGGAACAGCGCAGCGCAGGCCGGGTGCTGGAGCTGGAATATCGCCTGGTGGACAGGGACGGCCGCATTGTGTGGGTGTCGGACCACTGTGTGGTGGAGGAGGAAGGCGGCGCAGAGGTGGCGTATTGCGCGCTGCTGGACATCACGCGTTCCAGACGGGCGGAGGAGGAGCTGCGCCTGTCTCTGGAGCGGCACAGCATCATCATGGCGCAGACAAACGACATAATATTTGAGTGGGATATGATCCGCGACCAGCTCTATCTCTCCGCCAACTGGGAGGCCCAGTTCGGTTATCCCCCCATTACCATGGATATACGCAACGAGGTCCCCAGGGTTTCCCACATCCACCCGGACGACATGCCTGCGTTTGTGGCGCTGATGGATGCCATGACGGCAGGCGTTCCCTACAAGGAGGCCGAGTTCCGCATTGTGGATGCGGTTGGGGTTTACCGCTGGCGGTTGGTGCGTGCCACCGCCCAATTCGACATAGACCACAAGCCCTTTAAGGCCGTGGGGGTTATTGTGGATATCGATTCCCAGAAAACGGAACGGGCGTATCTGGTGGACCGGGCCGCCCGGGACGGGCTTACCGGCCTTTACAACAAGGGGTCCGCCCAGAACCGGGTGGAGGCCTATTTAGCCTCCTGTGATCCGGAGGACCTGTCGGCCCTCATGGTGTTGGATGTGGATGATTTCAAGCAGATTAATGACCGGTATGGGCACATGTTCGGGGATGCGGTACTGGTGGAGCTATCCGCCAAGATCGCCAAGCTTTTCCGCAGTCAGGACACCGTTGCCAGGATTGGCGGCGATGAATTTCTTATTTTTATGCCCAATATACATAAGGAGGATGTGGCCCGGCAGCGGGCAGAGGAGATAACCGGCGCGCTTCGGGATATGCTGAGGGACAGCATGAAGAATACGGAGTTTTCCTGCAGCGTGGGCCTGGCCTTCGTCCGGGGCGGGGACATCCGCTTCGAGGATTTGTTCGGACGCGGCGACCGCGCCCTATACCGGGCAAAGGCGGAGGGAAAAAATCAGCGCGTGGACTACAGAAGCGAGATGCAGGGGCGCCCCGCCGGCCTTTTCGCCGGGGAGACGGCAGGGCGGCGCACCCGGATCGATTCCGACCATGCGCAGCAGTGGTCCCTCTCATCCCTGATCTCCAGAACCTTTGACATCCTTTACGGCGCGGAGGATTTTTCGGATGCAGTGCAGTCCATCCTGGCGCTGATCGGGGAGATGTTTGAGATCAGCCGGACCTACATTTTTGAGAGCGGCAAGGACGGCCAGCGAAGCAACAATACCTTTGAGTGGTGCGCCGAGGGAATTGAACCCCAGATCCATCGGCTGCAGCAGGTCCCCTATGTGGACGAGGGCCACGACTACCGGGATAACTTTGAGCGCGACGGGCTGTTTTACTGCCAGAACACTCAGAGAATCCAGGGGTGGGAGCGTGGGCTTTTGGAAAGCCAGTCCGTCCAGTCCACGCTGCAGTACGCGATCCGTGAAAACGGCGTGTTCTACGGCATGGTGGGGTTTGACGATTGCAGAATCCAGCGCCTGTGGACCAGAGAACAGGTGGATGCCCTGATGTTTGTGGGCAAGCTTTTATCCGTTTTCCTGCTGAAACACAGAGCCCAGGAGGCCTTGAATGAATCCCTGATCAATCTGCACAGCGTCCTGGACCAGCAGGAAGCCTGGCTCTATGTGCTGGACCCGGACACCTATACCCTGCGCTATGTCAACATGAGAACCAGGGATCTGGTGCCGGACGCGGAGCCGGGAAAAACCTGTTACGAGGCATTTTACAAGCGGGAAAGCCCCTGTGAGAACTGCGTGCTGAAAAAGGCCCGGGCCAACGGGCAGAGCACCATGGAACTATACAATCATATTTTAGGACTTTGGGTCCTGGCCGACGCCTCCATTGTTCAGTGGAACCGGCAGGAGGCCTGCCTTGTGTGCTGCAGAGATATCTCCCCCTACAAGGAGAAGCCTGCCATGGCACGGAATGATGGGAGGATATAAAAAATGACAGAACACGAGCGCGGGGACCGGCCGCAGACCGGCGTTACGCCGGCCGAATACGAGTACAATACGCTGATGCGCCTGCTGGGGGTCAGTGTGAGCAAGCACCTGCTGGATGAGCATTTCACCCTGATTTGGGCCAATGAATTCTATTACGAGCTGATCGGCTGGCCCAAGGACGAGTACGAGGCAAAGTTCCACAACCGGCCGGACCTCTATTACCAGACGGATCCTGAGGAGTGGCAGAAGCTCTCGGAGACCGTGCTGCAGGCTCTGGCGGCCGGTCAGGAGGGTTACCGGCTGCTTTCACGGATACGGCGGAAAAACGGGGACTATGTCTGGGTGCAGTTCTCCGCCCGGTTTGCCGAGGAATACATCGACGGATATCAGGTGGCCTATTCCACGCTCACCAATGTGGACGATCTGGTGAAGATGCAGAGGGAACAGTCCGTGACCTATGAGAGTCTGCCGGGCTTTGTGGCCAAATACCGGATCGACGCCGACGGCGAAGAGCTGTATCTGGCGCTGCTTTCGGCCAACAGCCGTTTTATGGAGTATTTCGGCGAGGCAGGCAGGAAGAATGCCGATTCCCTCTATAACCGGAACCTCCGGGAAAACATTGAGATGCTCAACGGGCAGAGAGACCGGATACTGGCCGGGGAACCCCTGCATTTCACCATGCATGTGGCCAGCCGGGACGGCCAGGCCCTGTGGCTTCAGGTCAACGCCACCTGCGTCGATTGGCAGGAGGGAAGCCCGGTTTATCTGGTGATTTTTATCGATATCACTGATGTGACGGAGCTTCGGGAGATGCAGCGCAAACTGATCGCCCAGACGGAGGCATTAAAGGATGCTCTCAGCGTGGCGGAGCAGGCCAACCGGGCGAAATCGGACTTCCTCTCCCGCATGTCCCATGAGATCCGCACGCCCATGAACGCCATCATCGGCATGACAACCATCGCGGCCGCCTATATAGAGGACCGCAAGCGGGTGGAGGACTGCCTGGAAAAGATCGGTTACTCGTCCAAGCACCTGATGACGCTGATCAACGACGTGCTGGATATGTCAAAAATTGACGCGGGGAAAATGCAGATATCCCATGAACCCTTCAATCTGGAAACCATCGTGGAGTCCATCACCTCCATCATCTATCCCCAGGCGGAGGACAAGGGGCTGATTTTTAACGTGCCCCTGGTGGATCTGATCAATACGGTTCTCATCGGCGACGGGCTGCGGCTGAACCAGATTCTGCTCAATCTGCTGTCCAACGCTGTTAAATTTACCCCAAAGGGCGGCACGGTCCGGCTGAGAATCCGGCAGATGTGGCGCAGGGCCGGGAGGGTGCGTCTGAGCTTTGCGGTGAGCGACACGGGCATCGGCATGAGCCAGGATTTTCTGAGCCATATATTCGATCCCTTTGAGCAGGAGCGGGTGAACGCGGGGCAGACCTACGGCGGAACCGGTCTGGGAATGCCCATCACCAAGAATCTGGCCACGCTGATGGGCGGAACGATTTCCGTCAAGAGCAAGCCGGATCAGGGGACCACTTTCACCGTGGAACTGGATTTTGACCTGCCGGAGCAGGAAAATGAAGTGCCGGAGCAGAAGCACCAGGCGGTGCAGTCCTTAAAGGTGCTGGTGGCGGACGACGACCGGGACAGCTGTATTCACTCCACCCTTTTGCTGCAAAACCTGGGCATCCAGTCCGACTGGGTACAGACCGGCCGGGAGTGCGTGGAGAAGGTGGAGCGGGCTTATCAGTCGGGGGCTGGTTACGACGTCTGTCTGGTGGACTGGCGGATGCCGGATATGGATGGCATCGAGACTACGCGGCGCATGAGGGAGATCGTAGGACAGGATACGCTGATTATTATCATCACGGCCTACGACTGGGGCGCCATTGAGAAGAACGCCCGGTCGGCGGGAGCCAACGCGTTTCTGGCCAAACCGATTTTTGCCTCCACCCTTTACAATGCCTTGCTCTCTGTCACAGGTATCGGGAAGGCGGTTCTGCGCCCGTCCGCCAGCGGCAGCTTTCATTGGCCGGAGCTCAACGGCCGTCACGTTCTGCTGGTGGAGGACAACGACATCAACCTGGAAATCGCCATGGAGCTTCTGAAAATGTCCGGGATCACGGTGGATTGCGCCAGAGACGGCCAGGAGGCGGTGGACAAATTCCTGACCAACGGGGGGGACTACGACTTAATCCTTATGGATGTCCAGATGCCGGTGATGGACGGATACCAGGCCACCGGGGCCATCCGCCGTTCCGGCCATCCCAAGGCGCTGTCCGTGCCCATTATCGCCATGACCGCAGATGCCTTTCACGAGGACGTGGTGCGGGCGGCGGATGCCGGCATGGACGGTCATCTGGCCAAGCCCATTGAGCCGGAGCTGCTGTATCAGACGCTGGCGGAAATGTTTGCAGGAAATTGAGGGTGAGGGATATGGAGATCAACCTGAGCTACGACCAACTGAATAATGAGTATAGCATGCTGATGAGCGTTCTGGGAGCCAGCGTCAGCAGGCATCTTTTGGATGAGCATTTTACGTGCATCTGGGCCAACGATTATTATTACGAGCTGATCCGCTATCCGAAGCCGGAATACGAAGCACGCTTCCGCAACCACTGCGACCGGTATTTTGCCAACAACCCTGAGGGTTGGAGGCTTTTGAGGGATAAGGTGACCTCCACTCTGGAGAAGGGGGAGACAAGGTACACGGTATTTCTGCCCCTGATCGATCCGGACGGAGGGACCTTCTGGGTCAAGCTGCAGTCGGTGTTTACGGACGAATATATCGGCGGGTACCGGGTGGCCTACACCGCCATGACCGATGTGACGGAGATGGTTATGGCCCAGCGGGAGCGGGAGTACACGCAGAAGGTCTACAAGAAAATGTCCCGGGAGCAGGAGATGCTCATGGGCGCGCTGAACGTCAGCGTCAGCAAACATCTCATCGACGAGCATTTTACCTGCGTTTGGGCCAACAAGTATTACTATAAGCTGATCGGCTACCCGAGGAAGCGGTACGAGGCGCTGTTTCACAACCACGCCGACGAGTATTACCGGAATAATCCCGAGGGGTGGGAGCTGCTCTCGGCCAGGGTGGCGTCGGTTCTGGAAAACGGGGAAGACCAGTATGAGATGATCGTCCCCATGAAGTATGAGGACGGGTCCAGCTACTGGGTGAAATTGTTCAGCTATTTCACGGACGAATATATAGACGGGTACCGCACTTCCTACACGGTGATGACGGATGTGACGGAGCTAATGCAGATGAAAAACGAGCAGGAGCTGCTGATGCGGGCTATGAAGGTCAGCGTCAGCCGCCATCTGGTGGACGAGCATTTTACGGTGATATGGGCCAATGATTTCTATTACCAGTTGATCGGCTACTCGAAGGAGGAGTATGAGGCCCTGTTTCACAACCACTGCGACGAGTATTTCCACAACAACCGGGACAGCTGGAATTCCATACACGACAGGATCGGCCAGATGTTCGCGAAGGGAAAGAAGAGCTACGAGGTGTTCCTGCCTCTCAGAATTCCGGACGGCTCCACCTCCTGGGTGAAGATGGTGGGATTTTTCACGGATACATACCAGGATGGTAAGCAGGTGGCCTACACTACCATGGTCAGCGTCACGGATATGATCCGGATCCAGCAGGAGAAGTCCATCGCCTACGACAATATACCGGGCTTTATCGTCAAGTACCGGATTCTGCCTCACACCGTCGCGATGCTGGAAGCCAGCCAGAGGATCGACGATATTTTCGACTTGGACAGGAAAAATCTGGGCAGCATTGACGCTTACTCTATTCTGCAGCCGGAGAGCCGGGCGCAGATGGAGGCCAACCATGAAAATTTCCGCCGGGGACTGCCCTATGAGGGCACCATACGCGTGAAAGATAAATTCGGCCGGGACCGGTGGTTTCAGATCCACTGTGCCTGCATCGATTCCATCGCCGATGATCCCGTCTACATGACGGTGTTTATCGACATCACCGATATCACGGAGCTGCGGGAATTGCAGAGCAAGCTGGAGGAGCGCACGGAAATGCTCAACGCCGCGCTGGAGGCAGCAAAGCAGGCGAGTATGGCGAAATCGGATTTCCTCTCCCGTATGAGCCACGATATCCGCACTCCCATGAACGTGATTGCCGGCATGACGGAGATTGCGGAAAGCCACTTGCAGGACGGGGGGAGGGTGAAGGACTGCCTGAAGAAGATCCGCCTGTCCAGCCGCCATCTGCTGGGCCTGATCAACGACGTGCTGGACATGTCCCAGATTGAGAACGGGAATTTCCACATCAGCGAGGAGCCGATCTCCCTGCCGGAGGTGCTGCGGGACGTGAACATGATCACGCTGGCCGGAATCCGGGAGCGCGGGCAGATTTTTGACGTCCATGTGGTCAATTTGGGGCAGGAACAGTTTCTGGGCGACGATCTCCGGCTGCGTCAGATTTTGCTGAACCTACTGTCCAACGCCGTAAAATTCACGCCGGCGGGCGGGCAGATCGTTTTCAGGACGGAACAGCTGCCCGGGACGCAGGGGGAAAGGCCGCTCATCCGCTTTGTCGTCTCAGATACAGGTGTGGGCATGAGCCGGGAGTTTATGGAGCACATATTTGAGGCGTTTACCCGGGAGCAGGACAGCCGGACCGACCGCATCGAGGGCAGCGGACTGGGTATGTGTATCACAAAACGCCTGGTGGACATGCTGGGCGGGACCGTCACGGTGAGCAGCCGGCCGGGCGTAGGCACGACCTTTGAGGTAACGCTGCCCATGGAGCCGGCGCCGGTCCGGGAGCGGCCCTCCCTGCCGGACATGGGCGTTCTGCTGGTGGACCGGGATCCGGTGGTGCTGGAACAGGGCTGCAGGCTGCTTGAGGCTCTGGGAGTTGAGGCCGGGGGAACAGACAATGTGGAGTCCGCGGCCGCCATGATCCGGGACCGCAGACAGATGGGACGGGAGTATGCGCTGGTGATATTGGATGCAGATATGGCCGGGGAGTCCGGGGAGGGGGCCGGATTTATTTTGGAGGAGCTGCGGGGAGCCGGTCGGCTGGCGCTGTCTTCCCTGGAGCCGGGCGGGAACAGATCGGGCCTGGCGGCCGTGGCTGCCGGATTTGTGGAAAAGCCGTTTTTCCGCTCGACCCTCAGAAACTGCATTCTGGAGTATGTGCAGGGGGAAACGCAGTCGGAGCAGCAGGCGGAGTGCCACGATTTCAGCGGGAAACGGTTTCTGCTGGCAGAGGACAATGAACTGAACCGGGAGATCGCCCTGGAGCTGCTGGGGGCCTTGGGCGCCGGGCTGGAGACTGCGGTAAACGGCCGGGAGGCGTTGGAACGGTTCCGACAGAGTCCGCCCTTTTACTATGATCTGATTCTGATGGATATCCAGATGCCGGTGATGAACGGATATGAGGCAGCCCGCGCGATCCGGGCGCTAAAACGGCGGGATGCGGAAAGCGTGCCCATTATCGCCATGACGGCGGACGCTTTTGTGAAGGATATCCAGAGCGCCAGGGAGGCCGGCATGAACGGGCACATGGCAAAGCCCCTGGACTATGACAGTCTGTCCCGGGAGATCAGCCGGTATCTGGGGGAGGTATGAGGAAGGCGCTGCGGATGAGCAAAAAGGCTCACCCGCAGCGTTTGGTCTGAATGGAAGGGGCCGCTGGCGCAGCCTGCGGCTCATTGCTTTTGGGCTTGCCTTTTCATCCAGGGTTTGTTATACTGGATCATATTATTTCTGGTCCGCCGTTCTGGCGGGCGGTTTCAGCCGGTTCCATCGTCGTGTTCGAGAAATCTTTTAAAACCCCCGGGAAATGAGATAAAACAGGGCCAGAGCAGGGAGAGAGACGGGAAGGAGTTTGTGTTTACGCATGGATAAGTATGAGGTACTAAAACAATATTTTGGCTATGACGCGTTCCGCCAGGGTCAGGAGATGCTCATCGACAGCATTCTGGCGGGGAGGGATACGTTAGGGGTCATGCCCACGGGCGCGGGCAAGTCGATCTGCTACCAGGTGCCGGCCCTGATGATGGACGGAATCACTCTGGTTATTTCGCCCCTCATCTCTCTGATGAAGGACCAGGTGGGCGCGCTGAACCAGGCGGGTATCCACGCCGCCTACTTGAACAGCTCCCTGAGCTCCGCCCAGTATTTTAAAGCGCTGGAATTCGCGCGGGCGGGACGTTATCCCATTATCTACGTGGCTCCGGAGCGCCTTTCCACGGACGCATTCCTGGATTTTGCCCTCCACGCCAAGATCGCCATGGTGGCGGTGGACGAGGCTCACTGCGTGTCCCAGTGGGGCCAGGATTTCCGGCCAAGCTACTTAAAGATTGTGGAATTCATCGAACGGCTGCCGGTGCGGCCGGTGGTCCGCGCGCTTTCGGCTACGGGCCACAAAACGCTCGGCGT
>OBXQ01000050.1_pt1 | contig 101710 bp, 91 predicted proteins | sample 1476641 | NCBI WGS metagenome assembly OBXQ01 (sample SAMEA2580174, study PRJEB22360) | human gut metagenome | biome: human gut; feature: human-associated habitat; material: faeces | place: Denmark | collected 2008/2010
GCGAAGGATTGCGTGCCGCCGTGCTCTCTCCCTCTGCCGCAGCTGCGGTGGAATCAGCCGGCGCTTCTGTTGCCGCTGCAGTCGTCTCCTTGGCTCCGCCGCCGCAGGCGGTAAGGGCTGTCACGGACATTGCCATCGCCAACATCATTGCTGTGATTTTTCTCATAGTTCCTCTCCTTTTAAATAGGTTATTTATTTAGAGCGTTATGCTTTAAATACTTGGGTTGCAGATCAGCGCCAGCCTGTCTTTGACGGCAGCCCTGGCCGCATCGAAATAGTTGTCCAGGTCAAACGCCTCCGGATCGATCAGGTACTGAAGGGTCGCGCCCTCCAACAGGGACACGAACACGGCCGCGCACAGATCCAGCTCTTTTTCCTTTGCCCCCGGGGCGTACGGCCGCAGAATATCCTTGATATCGCTGCGCCAATTCTGAAAGGACCGCTTAAATTCCCGCCGGATGTCCTCGTCGCTGCGGGCCTGGACCCAGAAATCGATCTCCGCGTAATCGTATTTCTTCATATTGCGGATAAATTCTGTTTTCTGCCGGATAAACACGTTCAGTTTCGCATCCAGGGAATCGCCCGCTTCCTGTTCCAGGGCGTTTCTGATCTCAATGCAGCGGTTCAGCACTTTTTTCTGAACGGCCAGCAGGAGTTCCCGCTTTGACCGGAAATAGTAATGGATGTTGGATTGGAAGAGATTCGCCCGCTCGGCGATCAGGCGCAGTCGTGTACCGCTGATTGCCCTGTCCTCAATCACATCCAGCGCCGCCTCCAAAATCACTTCTTTTGTAGGCTCTTCTTTACTTGAAACTTGATCCAATAATTGTGCCCCCTTCAGTTTGGCTGTACAAGGCGAAATGATGTTTATCCGAAATTTTGTCAGATGACCAAATTCACAAGGCTATTATACCCACAGGTACCAGATATTGTCAATAGATTCACGAAATAAAGTATGTTATAAAATTGTTACAGCTTTTTCAGTATTTTTTAGCAAAATATCGTTAATGTATCTGAACACAGACTCTTTTGTACAGAGCGCCTTCCCTTTCGCTCCAAAAAAACGCACAAAAGTGCTGCCGCTCAGGGCCAAAACGCCGCCATTTCCCCGTCCGCCCGTTGCAGGCATACCGGGCAGGCGGCTTTAACCCTCCTGTTTATCCTCGCCGCCCACTGTCACCACCTGGATTTTCAGCTCCTCGATCCGCTCTCGCTCCCTGCCGTCAAAAATCTTCGTTGTGACCACCCCCGTGTAGTCCTGGAGGCTGTTGATCTTCATCAGGGCCTGGCGGTTGAACTTGGAGTGGTCCACCACCAGATAACTCTTGTTGGCGTTTTTGGTCACCATCCGCTTGAGCGAGGCCTTGTCCAGCGTAGGCGTGAGCACGTTGAAGTTGGCGTCAATGGACATTGCGCCCATAAACGCGATCCCCACGTGGATATAGGACATCATCTGATTGGAAAAGGTTCCGAAAATACTTCCGGTCTCCTTCTGCACCGTCCCCCCGCAGATCATTAGCTCCACGCCGCTGCGGTGCAGCAGAAATCCGGTCTCGATGTCGTCGGTGATCACGGTGAGATCGGGAATGTCCATGATCCGCTTGGCAATCTCATAGATCGTGGTCCCCGAGTCCAGAAACACCGTGTCCCCCGGCTTGACCATCGCCGCGCAGGCTTCCGCCAGCAGCCGTTTTTCCTCCATCATGGTCACCATCTTTTCCGTGTAGGTGGTCTCGTGCTTGATCACCGCAACTCCGTGACGCCGCTCGATAATCCCTTCCCGGTCCAGCTTGTCCAGATCCCTGCGAATGGTCATCTGGCTCACGTCCAATATCTGCGCCAGCCGGTCCACCTGGATATTTCCCTTCTCGCTGACCAGCTCCACAATCCGGTTCTGCCGCTCTTCTGCCGCCGTCATGTTCATCCCCGCCTTTCTCTTCCGATCTCCGATTTAAGCCAATGTTACACGTTCCCCATCATCCTGTCAATACCACGGACACAATGCCGGACACAATCTCTGCGCCCGGCATTTTCCAAAAAAATCCATATTTTGTAATTTTTAATTTCTATCTCACGAAGGAGGGGGAATATTTTGCCGCAAGGCGGATGGCCTCCACCATGCTCACGTCGCTGGCGATCCCGGTCCCGGCGATGTCCATGGCGGTTCCATGGTCCACGGAGGTTCTCAGGATGGGCATCCCCGCCGTCACGGCGATGGTGCGCTCAAAGTCCAGGGTCTTGGTGGCGATGTGGCCCTGATCGTGGTACAGGGACAGCACGCTGTTAAATTTCCCCTGCAGCGCCATGTGAAACACGGAGTCCGCTCCCACCGGCCCGGCCACCTTATAGCCCTGGGCCTGCAGCTCTTCCACCGCCGGATAGATGGCCTCCATCTCCTCGTCCCCGAACAGGCCGTGCTCCCCGCTGTGGGGGTTCAGCCCGGCGATTGCCATGGTTCCGTCCTCCACTCCCAGCTGCTTAAGGGCCTGGGTACAGCGCTTCACATAGTCAATCACCCGCTCCTTGGTGATCATGTCGCAGGCTTTCCGCAGGGACACGTGCCTGGTGAGGAAAAACACCCTCATATTTCTCACTTCAAACATGGTCAGCGGGTCCGGCGTGCCGGTCAGCGCTCCGAAAATCTCCGTGTGCCCGATGTAGGGCACCCCCGCGGCCCGAAGGGACTCCTTGTTGATGGGCGTGGTGGACACCGCTGCGGCCTTCCCGGCATTTGCCAGGGAAATGCTCGTTGCGATGTATTCATAGGCGGCCCGGCCGCACATTGCGCTGATCTCCCCCCGCTTGAACTGCCCCATATCCACGTTGGCCAGATCGATCAGGTTGATCACGCGCTCCTCGAACCTGCCCTCCTCCGGCTCGTTTATGGTATGGATGGTCAGGGGGAGGTCCACGATTCTGACCGCCTGCTCCATTACCTGTCTGTCCCCAACCACCACGCATCTGGCGCGCTGAAGGGTTTCCTCACGCGCCAGCGCCTTGGCTGCAATCTCCGGCCCGATCCCGGCCGGGTCTCCCATGGGAATCAATATAATCGGTTTCATCTTTTTTCCTCCAGTTTTTAAAATCTGTTTGGTTTTTCGGTTATCCCAGAAAATGGTTCATCACAAGCAGCACCGCCAGCGCCGCGAATCCCGACAGCGTGGTGGTCACGCTCCACACCCGCATCTGCTCCCTGGTGTCGCTGATTCCGATGGACTCATTGATCACCCAGAAATAGGAATCGTTGAAATGGGAAAATGGGATCGCGCCGATGCAGGCGGCCAGCGCCGCAAACACCGGATTTAAGTTCAGCGTTCCGATCATGGGCGCCACCACGGAGGCGGCCGTCATCATCGCCACGGACCCGGACCCCTGAGCCACTCTCAAAAGCGCCGCGATCAGGAACGGAAGCAGCAGGGGCGGAATGCTGGTTTTGATAATGTTGGAGGCGATGTACTCCCCCAGTCCGCTATTCTGGATGATCATTCCCAGGGCTCCGCCGCCGCCCACCAGGAGCATGAGCTTGCCGCTGGCCTTCAGTCCCTCTTCCATCGCGTTTAAGGTGTCGTTCTTGCCAAACCGGCGCATCAGCCCGTAAATGGCGATCAGAAGTCCCAGGGCCAGGGCCACGATGGGCTGGCCCAGCAGGGAAACCACGCTGTTTTCCACGCCGGCCGACTTTAGCCCGGTCTTTAACAGGATCAACAGAATGGGAAATAATATGGGCGAAAACGCCGTCAACGGCGAGATCGAAAGGGCGCCGCTGTCCGCTGCCGCCGCCTCGGGCTCAGCCTGCGTCTGCCCTGGCTCATATTCCCTGGTCCAGCCTTCCCCGTCCGGTATCTGGCAGATTTTCCTGCCCAGGTATTTTCCGTAAATCAGGCTGACCAGAATAATGGGAACGGAGAGCACGGTGCCGTAGAGCATAAACTGCCCGATGTTCACATTCAGGATTCCCGCCACTCCGATGGGACCGGCCGCCGGAGGGACCAGCGAATGGCTGGCCACCAGGCCGCCCGCCAGGGCGATTCCCAGGGCCACCACGGATTTTTTCGTCTTTTTTGACAGCGCCTTCATAAGCGGAGCCAGAATAATGAAACCCGAGGTACAGAAAATGGAGAGCGAGGTCACAAACCCGGAGATTGCCAGCGCTTCCTCCTCCCTGTTTTTTCCAAATATCTTGATGAACGTGTTGGCCATCACCCGGGTGGCCCCCGACATCTCCAGCAATTTTCCCAACATCACGCCGAAACCGATGATGATGCCGATGCTGCTGAGGGAATTGCCGAATCCCTTTGTAATGGATGCGATCACATCCTCCTGACCCATGCCGCCGAACAGTCCGATAAAAATGGAACAGATGATCACCGCCAGAAACACGTGAATCTTCGTCTTTGTAATCATCAGCACCAGTATCACCAGCCCCAGCGCCAGACCCAGGGCCATTCTCAAACCTTCATCCATATGTCACACTCCCCTTCCTGTTTAAGATAAAATCAGATCACGGTCTCAAAATACTCCATACACTGCAGCAGGGTGTCCTCCCTGCCCACCAGTCCGCCCTTGGTGATCATGGGCAGTCCCTCATGGGCGCCTCCGATGGTGTTGGAATAGATGGCTAACGGAATCACCTCGCCCTTCACATTGAAGCCGGAGATTCCCAGTTTTTCACAGAATGCCGCCGCCACGTCGCCTCCCGAGGCGTAGACGCCACCCACCCGTCCGTCCATTTCCTGCACCAGGTCGTAGAGAACCTGGGCGATGGTGTCCGTGATCACACCGGCGCACTCTTTCTTGGAACAGTGCTCCGCCCCGTCCACGCTGGACAAATCCAGCACGTCCTCCTTGGATTCCGTGGTGGTGATCACCAGAATGCCGTGGGACTCCTCCGAGCGCAAAACTGCTTCCTTCACCCGCTCCATCTCCCGGGCGCGCCTGTCCGCCCGGAAGAATTCCCCGGCGTTCATCCGCACCACCAGCGGGTTGGCGATTTTCTTCAGGTACTGAAGCTGCTGCCTGGTCAGGTCGCTGGCGCTTCCAAGGCCGCACAGCAGCTTTTTCTGGATCGCCTCTTTCTTGTGCTTAAACAGATTTCCGGCCAGGGCCGCCGTGAAGGAACCCGGGTCAATGGCCGCGATCTTAAGCCCGCTGGCCGCGCAGCAGGCGGCAATGGCCTCAATGTCCCGCACGGTGCGGGCGTCCATCACGATGATGCGGTGCTGCTTGGCGGTCTCCAACAGCTGTTCCAACAGCTTCCCGGAGCTCTCCAGCACCTTCTCCAGGCCGATGTAGCCCACGCTGTGTCTGGACTGCTGCCGGATGATCTCTGTCACTCTCGACGTATGTACCGGCGCCGTCGGGTCCTTGGCCACCTCCGTCATCTGCAGGGGAACCTCGTTTACCAGCAGAATGTCCCCGATGCAGGTGCGCCCTGATCCAGGAAAGGAGGCCACTACAACGGCCCGGTAATCCTCTCCCAGATAATCCAGGATGCTGTCGATCTCCGCTCCCACATTTCCCCGCAGCGTGGAGTCCACCCGCTTGCTGTACAGAATGGATTCGTTTCTGGGAAACAGGGCGGCCGCCTCCTGCACCCTGGCGTATGCCTCCGTCCCACTGATCCCTCTGCTGTTGGTGCTGATGCACAGCACGTCGTAATCCTCAAACTGCTCCATGTGATCCGTTTTCAGGATGGTCCCCACCTTGAAGCCGTTCTGCGCCAGTATGGCTCCGGTGTCATTGGCTCCGGTCAGATCATCCGCAATAATGACTGTGTTTATCATAGTAAACCTCCTCAGGAAATAATCCTTCACTTCTCCTCTTATAAACTTCACGGGCCCGTCTCAATGTTTATAGGCACATTCTAGCCGTCCGCCCGGGCCACGTCAACGCTTTGGCCCGATTTGTTCGTTTCCGGGGGATTAAAAAAATGTGAAGGAAAAAAACGAACAACCGCCTGCAGGCTGCTCCGGCGGCCCATTGCATGCAACAAAAAACAGGGATTCCCAAAGGCCCCTGAATGCCTTTGAAAATCCCTGCCGGAATTTCAGTTTTCGATTGATTGGCGTTACATCAGCTCCTCATCATAGTGGGCGCGCACCCCGCCGATGAATTTTAACCGCGTCCTGGCGCAGACCACGTGGGCGGAACCGATCTCCTTTGTCGCGATTCTCACCGGAACCGCCACGTCCCGCAGGTGCATGCCGATCAGCGTGTCGCCGATGTCGATGCCCGCGTGGGCCCGGATGTGCTCCACCGCCACCGGGTGATTGAGTCCGGCGTAAGCCGCAGTGGCAAAGGAACCGCCCGCCTTCAGCTGGGGAACCACGTTCACCGGCTCATAGCCGTAACGCCGGGCGGCTTCCTCCTCAAGAATCAGCGCCCGGTTCAGGTGTTCGCAGCACTGAGCCGCCAGGTAGATCCCTCTGGTCTTTAACTCCCCGTAAATGGCCTCGAACACCGCCTGGCCGATCTCCCCGCTGGAGTGGGAGCCGATGCGGAAGCTGTCGATCTCGCTGGAGGAACAGCCCACCACCAGAATCTGGCCTTCCCGCAGCTTCGCCGCCTCCAAAAGCTCTTCCACCACCTTTTTGGCCTGCTCTTTGATTGTCTTTAGTTCTATGGTGTCCATCATATCCATCGCCTTTCCCTTTCTACGTTCAATGTAATTGTTCAATAATGATTGGCAATCAGAAGCTCCACCGCCAGCCGGTCGGCCAGCTTGCCGGTCTTCACCGCTTCCTCCGCGTCCACGCACAGGTTCACATAGGAAAAAATCTGCTCCTTGGTAAAGCTCTTGGCCTGCAGCATGATCTTGCCCGCCACAAAGGGGGCCAGCTTCAATTTGGACGCGATGGTGCTCTTGTCCATGCCTTTGCCCATCAGCTCCTTCACCTGGAGAATCTGGTTGAACTGCCGGGCGATGAGAAAGAGAATCCGCATGGGCGGCTCCTTCAGAGTCAGAAGGTCCTCGTACAGGTCCATGGCCTTTCGCGTCTGACGGCTGGAAATGGCCGTAATCATGTCAAAAATTTTATTTGTCACCTGGGTGACACAGACCGCCTCCACATCGGCGTCCGTGATCACGTCCCGCCCCAGGGTGTAGCTGATCAGCTTGTCCAGCTCCGAGAGAATGTTCTCCATGTCGTCCCCGGTCTTGCTGAGAAACAGATCCATGGTGCGGCCGGTGATCTTCTTTCCCTCCCGGGCCAACACTCCCGCAGCCCAACGGGCCAGCTGGGCCGGCTCCTGGCGCACCATCTCCGCCGCGTAACCGTACTTCTTCACCGCCTTGTACAGCTTGCTGCGCTTGTCCACCTCGGTCTCCACAAACAGCAGACAGGTGGTGTCCGGCACATTGGGCAGATATTCCGCCAGGCTTTCCGCCTCCCCGCCTCCCTTGAAGAATCCGCTGTCCTCCACCAGAATCAGCCGCTTCTCCGCGAAAAACGGCATGGTGTCCGCCATCCCCAGAATCTCCGGAACGTTGATCCCCTTGCCCTCGTAATAGTTGTAGTTCATGGTGTCCCCGCCGGTGACAGCCTCCTTCAGCCGGTTCTTGTAGCTCTTTTTGAGAAATGCCTCGTCCCCGAACAGCAGGTAGGCGGACTTAAAGGAGCGGTCCTTGATGTCTTGGTTCAGTGTCTGCATGTATACTTATCCTCGTCTGGTTTGTTGGCGCAGTCTTGGGCGCGCAGTGACCGCACCCGTATCTGTGTTCGACTCTATTATATCCCATGGAAATTTCAAATGCAAGGGTGGGCGTCAGCTCCGATTCTCCCGATTCTCCCGCAGGTACACGCATTTTCCGTCCACGAACGCGGCCAGCACGGCGATTCCTGCGATCTCCTCCACCGGCGTCTCAAAGGGATTTTTTTCCAGAATCACAAAATCGGCCAGCATCCCAGGGCAGATCCGGCCCTTGCGTTCCTCCTCAAAGGAGGCGTACGCCCCCGCGCCGGTGAAGGAATCAAGCGCCTCCTGCACGGTCATGGCCTGGTCCGGCAGGTAGGGGCCAAGGTGGTCCCGCAGGGTTTTCCTGGTCACGGCGCACTGGATTCCGGCCATCACGTCCGGCTGCTCCACCGGGCAGTCGGAGCCGTTGGACACGCGGACGCCGTAGTCCATCAAGGTTTTGAAGTTGTAACTGCTCTTTGCCAGCTCCTCCCCCACCCGCTGTCTCACGATGTGGATGTCATAGTCCAGGAAAATGGACTGAACGTAGGCGTGCAGTCCCAACTCCCGAAATGCCTCCAGCTGGTCCGGCCTGGTGATCTGGCAGTGCACCACGCCGTGGCGGTGATCCCCGCGCGGACAGCGCTCCAGAACTTCCCGGTAAACCGCCAGCACGTCGTCCAGGATTCCGTCACCGATGGCGTGGATCGCGGCCTGCATGTTGTGCTCGTGTGCGTAGCCGATCATTTCCCGGAACTGGTCCCGTGTGTAGATGGGAATGCCCTGGGTGCCCGGATCGTCCGCGTAGGGCCGGGAGAGGTAGGCGGTGCGGGACCCCAGGGAACCGTCCCCCAGCATTTTTAGCGGGCCGATGCGAAACCAGCTGTCGCCCCATCCGGTGTTGTATCCGGCCCCGATGAAGCGTTTTAGCTCCTCCAGGCTGGGAAACTGGGACTGTTCGTTCACGCGCACCGTCAATTTCCCCTCCTGCTCCAGCTCCCGGTACGCCTCAAGCGTCTCCTCCCACGGCACGTTGGGGAAGGCCAGGAAATCGTCGGACTGGCTGGAGGTCACTCCATAGCGGTTCAGAGCCGCGCAGGCCGCAAGTATCATTTCCTTAATCTCGCCGCGGTCCGGAGCCGGGATGAAGTTATACACCAGATCCATGGCATTTTCCCGGAAAATCCCCAGAGGCTCCCCGTTTTCGTCCACCTCGAAGCGGCCGCCCTCGGGCTGCGGCGTACTGCCCGTGACGCCAGTGATTTCCAGCGCCCGGGAATTCACCACACAGGCGTGTCCGCAGGCCCGGGCAATGCAGATGGGCACGTCCCTTGACACCTGGTCCAGGTCGTAGCGGTTGGGAAAGCGTTTCACATCGGCAAAATAGTCCTGGTTCCAGCCCCGGCCCCGCAGCCATCCCCCTGCCGGGTCCGGATTGGCCCGGTGGAAACGGCGCAGCTCCTCCTGAACCTCTGCCAGCGACGAGGTGTGACGGCTCAGGTCCGCCGCCTGCAGGGAATATCCGAAATTGACCAGGTGCATGTGGGAATCGTTGAACCCCGGGCAGACAAACCGCTTGTCCAGGTCCACGACCCGCGTTTCGGCCGTCCGATAGGTCATGGCTTCCTCCGTGCCGCCGGCATAGAGAAAGCGGCCGTTCTCCTGGACAAACGCCTCGCAGAGCGGCAGCGCTCCGGTGTACACGGCTCCGTTTGTGTAGATTGTTCGCATGGCTTTAACTCCTTTGGGGAAATAATGAAGGTTTCTGATCTGTCTAGTATAACACCGGCAGGGCGGGAAGAGCAATGGGATCGGGTTGTGAATTAAAAATGAATAAAAATGCAAAATAATTGCTGCGACGGCTAGTCACAGAGCTGTTGTCTTGGTATAATAAGGAAACGTAGTGCTGATCATCAGCCTGGCGGCTGGTGACAAAGTATAATTAAGGAAACGTAGCGCTGATCATCAGCCTGGCGGCTGGTGACAAAGTATAACGAGGAAACGTAATGCTGATCATCAGCCTGGCGGCTGATGACAAAGTATAACGAGGAAACGTAGCTATTCTTGTCTACTAAAATCCACAAAGGAGTATCCGTCATGCCAGTATTTGATTTCAACGACGCATCGGAGGTCAACGCACCGTCCGAGTGTACCTACACCACATACCAGTCCAGCCACGCCACTGCTTCCCCCGACCAGCCGATTCTGGTGCTGGACAACCGGAAGCGGGCCTGGAAGCACCATTCCTGCGGTCTTTTTACCAATCCCATCAAGCGCACCGCCTTTGAGTTCAAGGATGAGGACGGCACGGCCAGCGCCGATATTTTACAGATCGATGCCCGCTTCGTCAGCCTGCTCCGGTGGCTGGGGGAAAACCACATCAATGTGCGCCTGTCCGGCGAGAACCGCGAAAACGGCTACGCGGTCTACCGGATCCGTGAAATCGCCTTCGGGGGCGGAACTAAGCTCTCGGCTGAGGACGGATTTCTCCAGTTTATGATCGACCGGCTGTTTGCCAGCAGCGCGCCCACGGAGGAGCAGGAGGACGAGGACCAGATGGAGGACGGCGACGACATGAAGCTCACCAGCCTGCAGAGCATCACGGACTTCATGACCTGCGCGGGCCGCACCCTGCCCGACAACATCCGCCTCTGGGCCCGCAGAAACCTGGCGGTGGCCCGCTCCCATGAGGTCTCCCCCGAGGAACGGCGTCACGCCCAGCGCGCCCTGTCCATTATGATGAATATCCAGTGGAAAAGCAATTATTTCGAAGCCATTGATCCAAAGGAGGCGCGCCGGATTCTGGACGAGGAGCTCTACGGAATGGAGCGGGTCAAGCAGCGGATCATCGAGACCATTATCCAGATCAACCGCACCCACACGCTGCCTGCCTACGGCCTGCTGCTGGTGGGCCCCGCCGGAACCGGAAAGTCCCAGATCGCCTACGCGGTGGCCCGTATCCTGAAGCTGCCGTGGACCACCCTGGACATGAGCTCCATCAACGACCCGGAACAGTTGACCGGCAGTTCCCGAATCTACGCCAACGCAAAACCCGGCATTATCATGGAGGCATTCTCCATGGCGGGCGAGTCCAACCTGGTGTTTATCATCAACGAGCTGGACAAGGCCGCCGCCGGAAAGGGAAACGGCAATCCAGCGGACGTGCTGCTGACCCTGCTGGACAATCTGGGCTTCACGGACAATTACATCGAGTGCATGGTTCCCACCGTGGGCGTTTACCCTATCGCCACCGCCAACGACAAAGGCCAGATCAGCGCGCCGCTTATGTCCCGCTTCGCGGTGATCGATATCCCGGACTACACGGCGGAGGAAAAGAAAATCATCTTCCAACGGTATTCCCTGCCCAAGGTATTAAAACGCATGAGTCTGCATGAAAATGAATGCATCATCACCGATGAGGCCCTGGACGCGGTGATCGGAAAATACGCGGACACCACCGGCATCCGCGACCTGGAGCAGGCCGCGGAGCATCTGGCCGCCAACGCGCTTTACCAGATCGAGGTGGACGGCGTGCGCGAGGTTAGATTTGACGGAGAGATGGTGAGGAAGTTGTTGGGGTGAAAGGAGAAGTTGAAATGAAAAAAAGTTTGATTGGCATTGCGATTCTCTTGTTTGCGATTCTATTGCAGCAATGTAGTGCTGGGATGGAGATATTCACATTAACGATCGGACTTGTGGGACTGACGACAACAATTTTTTATGGAGTTAAGTCAGACCAGAGAAAATCGTAATTTATAGGAGACTTTTATGATTGTCATTAAACCCCATCATCTGATCGATATCATTAAACTTTATGGAGCAGGCGTTGAGCACTTTGTGCCGGATGAATTGTATCAGCATGACTTCTATAAAGTTGCGAATCTTATGATTGAAAACCTGGACACGGAATTGCAGTTTACCATTTATGGGGATGATATTTGCAGACCGTGTAACCGATTCAAAGATTCCCGCTGCAGCGATCCTTTGGATCACATCAGAGGCTATCACTGTAAGGATACATACAATCAGGCATTAGATTCAAGGCTGATTAATCAGTTAAAACTGGATCAGAACGCTATTTATACCGCAAGAGAATTTATTGAAATATTGAGCAGCGACAGAGATATTATATTTCATGTATGGCTGGAAGAAGATAGCGAGCTGACGGAGAAACGGAATCGTTTGTTTCAAGCGGGATTAAAAAAGCTGAGGAATGTGGACAGGAAAATGCAGGTGCGCGACTGAAAAATCGTGATTGACAGAAGAACGGAATTTGGCTTATAATAAAGGTACAAAAAAGGCAGTTCACTCCAGTGAGTGGCTTCCAAAGAATAACAACTAAAAAATAGTCACCACAGCTTTGGGAGGCGGGTGACTATTTTTTTGTACCTATAATCATAACAACAAGTACTCCAAACGCAATCATCAAAGAAAGTGTCTCATATGTACTCATGTTATACCACCTCCTTTCGGAGATGGAAGTCACCCAGCAGTAGGAACTGCCTGCTTTCATTATACAAGACAGTAAACAGGCTGTAAATAGAAGAATGGAAAAGAAATACTTGCCTGAAATACTTGTTGGAAGACTTGGTCAAAGCATGAAATTATAGTAGACTTTAACTATCAAAAAGATATGGAGAAATAGTGCATGAATAAGCAATTTCAGAATAACATCAACATTCTTTTCGTCTGCCACGGCAACATTTGCCGCTCCCCCCTAGCCGAGTACCTCCTCCGCCATCTCGTCCAAACCCGCGGCCTCTCAGACTCATTCCACATCGCCTCCGCGGCCACCAGCCGGGAGGAGATCGGCAATCCCGTACACCGCGGAACGCGCGCCAAGTTACAGGCACTGGGTATCTCCACCGCCGGGAAATGCGCCGTGCGCCTGGAAAAGCAGGACTACGGCAAGTACGACTACCTGATCGGCATGGACCGCTACAACATCACCGACATGCTGCGCATCCTGGGCGGCGATCCCGACGGCAAGGTATCCCGCCTGCTGGATTTCACAGACCACCCAAGGGATGTGGCGGACCCGTGGTATACCGGAGATTTCGACACAGCCTACGATGACGTGCTGGAGGGCTGCAACGCGCTTCTGGATCACATTCTTTCCCAGAAACCATACTTCTCCAAAAAATCCAAATAGCCTCCGGCCCAACCGCCTGTACCCGAACGCAGACATCCATCAGTCCGTTCCCCCGCCTGCCTCGCCTCCCGGCCCGGCAGGCCTATCTAAAAATTCATTCCCGCCATCTATACCCCCGGACACACCACACACAACCAGCCCACCCACCAAAAAAGCGCGCCGCTTCCCCCAAAAACCGGAAAGCCGCACGCTTAATTTTCTCCATCCCCCAATTCTCCCCCTCAAAACCTCAGGCGCAAATCACTGTCCCTGTCTCCCCCTTAAGCCCCTCTCCCGCCTTTTCCAACAGCGTGATCAGCGCCCGTCTCCCGGGCAGCGATGACGCAAACTCCACCGCAGCCTCCACCTTCGGCAGCATGGAGCCCGGCGCGAACTGCCCCTGGGCGATGTACGCCCGGGCCTCCTCCACGGAAATCCGCGACAGCCACCGCTGGTCCGGTTTGGCGTAGTTTACGGCCACCCGTTCCACCGCGGTCAGGATCACCAGGTAATCCGCCCCGATCATCCGGGCCAACCTGGCGCTGGCAAAATCCTTGTCGATCACCGCGCTCACGCCCCGCAGGCTGCAGCCCTCCCGCACCACCGGGATTCCCCCGCCGCCGCAGGCCACCACCACCTGGCCGCAATCCAGCAGGCTACGGATTGTCTCAATCTCCACAATATCCACCGGCTTTGGCGACGGCACCACCCGGCGGTAGCCCCGGCCCGAGTCCTCGATCACCCGGCAGCCCCGGCGCTCCCATGCTGCCGCCTCTTCCCTGTCCATAAACCGCCCGATGGGTTTTGTGGGATTGGCGAAGGCCTCATCCGACCGGTCCACCACCACCTGGGTCACCAGGGACGTCACCGGCTTGTCGATCCCCATCCGCAGCAGCTCCTCGCGCAGAAAATTCTGCAGATCGTAGCCGATATACCCCTGCGTCATCGCCACACACACGGAGAGCGGAGCCTGGGCCAGATCCGGCTCTTCAGCGGCCAGCATACCCATGGCCCGGTCGATCATCCCCACCTGAGGACCATTTCCGTGGGAGACCACCACCTCGTAGCCGTCCCTCACCAGACCGGCAATGATCTTCGCCGCCCGTCCGGCCGCCGCCATCTGATCTTGAAAATTGAGCCCCAGCGCATTCCCCCCCAGGGCGATCACAATCCTCTTATTCACACGTCTACTCCCCCTTGTTTCCGTCTCCATAGCGTTCGCCAAATGCCTCCAGCGCCTTCACGAAGCACTCCCTGGGCGGGTGTACGATCCCCGCGCCGATCTGGCCGATGCCCGGAACCTTGTGGGCGATGCCCGTGTTGATCACCGGAATAATTCCCGTCTCCAGCACCTTCAGAATATCGATGCCCGTGGCCGTCCCCTTGAAATCCAGCGGAGGCAGCGAATAATTGTTGTTCTCCGCAGTTGTGATGGAATACATGCTGCGGGTATAGTTGATGGCGTCGGAGACCGTTCCTCCCACAAACTGGGTGATCGCCGGGGAAGCCCCCATAGCGAAGCCGCCGATTCCCATGGTCTCGGTGATTGCGCTGTCCCCCAGATCCGGGTTTGCGTCCTCCGGTCCATACCCCGGAAACAGCAACCCCTCCACAAAATTGGCCGGTGCGGTGAACCAACGGTCCTTCCCCAGACCGCTGACCTTGATCCCGAATTCCACCCCGTTGCGCGCCATCGCGGTGACCACCGTGGAGCGCTCCACACCGCAGGCCGCGTCCAGGGCGGACTTGCAGGCGGGCATGGACAGATTCAGGAAATAGTGGTCGTTGGAGCGGATAAAATCGATGGCCCTTAGCACCTGAGGCATGGGATAACCGCTCTGCACCATAAAGGGCGTAATCTCCTTGAAAAATAAGCTGGTGGCCGCCTTATTCCGGTTGTGGCACTCGTCCCCCATCTGCACCGCCTGGGCCGTAATCAGCTTCAAATCCACCCCTCCGGCCATCTCAACAGCCTTGTTCAGCACCGGGGCAAACTCTTTCTCAATCCACCTCAGGCGCTCCAGAACGGAACTGCTGAACGCGCCGAACCGCAGCACCTTCCCCAGCCCTTCGTTCACCGAGCAGTACGCCCGGTTGCCGGTTGTCCGGTTCTCCACAATGTGCACCGGCATGGAAGGCGAGATGATCCCCGCCATAGGCCCCACCGCGCTGTGCTCATGGCAGGGAGAAAATGTGATCCTGCCGGAGGCGGCCAGCTGCCTCGCCTCCCCCTCGTCGGCGGCTCTCCCCTCGTAGAGCAGGGCCCCGATCACTGCCCCCTGCATAGTTCCACACATATGGTCCCAGGTGATGGGCGGACCCGAGTGCAGAATGGTGTCCTCTGTCATCCCCGGCACCACCTTGTAAGCCGGTTCAATGCCGATCAGTACCGGGCTGGCGCTCATCACGATGTCCACGGCCTTCCGGTTCGCCTCAACCACCCCATCGTCGAAGGAATAGCGATCCAAAAGCTCCAGCAGCTCCTGATCCCCGTCCATGGGCGGCTGCCATTTGATCTGGGTCACCTGCTGCCCCTGCAGCTTTAAATCCTCCCGGAAATTGGGCGCGCCCACATTTAAAATCGTTAACTGTTCCTGAAATAATTCATTGGTCCGATTCATAAGACTCACCTCCTCCGTCACAGCAGAATGTCTGCGGCTGTCTGGGCCGCTTCCACGTTGCTCTCCGCCAAAATAACGCCTTCCGCAAGCAGAGCCGCCCTCTGCCCTGACAAATCCTGTTTGTCCGCCGCCGTCCCGCAGATATAGCCGACCACCGCCAGCTCTCTCCCCTGGGCGCGGGCTCTCGCTCTCGCCTCCCGGATCGCCGGGACCGTCTCGCCGGCCGGGTCCCCGTGGGAGCCGTATCCCAGCTCGAAGTCCAGCAAAATCACGCCCACCTCAGGGTCATCCCCCTGCTCTGCGATCTTGCCGTTGCGCAGCGAAGGCTCGATCATGGGATGGGGACGGCCGTTGGTAAATTCATCGTCGCCCAAATCCAGCAGCACGCTGCCGCGGCAGACTTCCTTACCGTCGATCTTCTCCCCGTCCCGGTGGGATACATTGCTCCGGATCTTGCCCAGGCGTCCCCGCAGCACAAAGAGCGCTTCCGCGCACAGCGTGCCGCCGCAGAACAGGCCCCGCACGCTTCTCTGCCCCGGCTGCAGCAGTTCTCTGGCCCTCGCAATCTCCTCCTGTAACCGCGCGGCCCTGGCTTCCCCCCGGCCCGCGTCCTGCGCCACTCCGGCCAGCTGTACCGCCGTCCTGGCCGCGTCCAGCAGATTATCGCACAGATAAACGCCCTCCCGGCATTCCCTGGCGGTGTCCCCCTCCAGGAAGCAGACCACCACCGGCTTTTCCAGCGTGTTAAGCAGCTCGAATATCTTGTCCGCCACCGACTGCTCCGGCGGCTTGGAGACCAGTACAATGATCTCCGTGTCCGGCTCTTTTGCCAAGGCGCGGATGCCGTGGAGCATCATCAGTCCGCCGATCTCGCGGCTCAAATCCCGGCCGCCCGTGCCCAGGGCCTGGGTGATACCGCCGCCCAGCCGGTCGATCTGCACGATCACCTCCTGAAGCCCGGTGCCCGAAGCGCCCACCACGCCGATATTTCCCCGCCGCACCTGATTGGCAAAGCAAAGCCCGGTGTGATTGATCACCGCGGTGCCGCAGTCCGGCCCCATCATCAGAAGTCCCTTGGAAACCGCCAGCTCCTTTAACGCCCGCTCCTCCTCAATGGAGACGTTGTCGCTGAACATCATCACATGCAGACCGCTGTTCAGGGCGATTTTAGCCTCCCTTGCCGCGTACCGGCCCGGCACCGAGATCACCGCCACATTGGCCGCCCGGTTGTCCTTCACTGCATGGCGGATCGTCTTATACTCCACCTCCGCCTCCTGCCCGGCCACGCCGCTGCCCTTGGTCAGCTTGTCCAGGATCATGCGGTGGGCCTCCACGCAGGTCTCCTCGTCCCGGGCCTCCACAGCGATAATCAGGTCGTTCTGCGTCGCCCCTTCCGTCTCGTCGTTTCCCAGGCCCACATTCATCAAAATCTCTTTATTCATGTCGGTGGCCATCACCACCACAGCCTCTTTTACACCTTCCACCGCTTTTATCTTACTTCCAAGGGACATAAGCGTCACGGAATCATAGTATGTATTGGGCTTGATTATTGTTTTCTTGTACATGCCGTTACCCCAGTTATCGTTTTAATTCTGTTCAGGACCAGGCAAAACCCGGCGGCCAAACCGGCCGAAAAGTCAATGCCGGAGGAATGCCCGATCCCTTCCACCAGTTTCATAATCTCTTCCATCTCCCGCCCCCCGGTCAAAAAGCAGGCGGCCAGGCGGCGATTTAACAGGGAATTTTCCCCGTTTAAATACGCTTTCAACATTTGCCGGCTCACCGCGGTGGTGGCCGCAAGAATTTCCGGGCGGTTCAACCCTCCCGCCAGAGCGGCCCGCAGCGAGGCGGTGCTCTCACAGCAGTTCAGCGCCGCCAGCATACCGCACAGAAAATCATCGCCCGCGGGTGTCAGCCCCATACCGGCCCCCACCAGCTTCCGCCCGGCGGCCGCAAACCGTTCCGGCTCACCGGCCGACCTAAGAAGCGCCCAAAGACGCCGGTTCATCTCCTCCTGCAAAATCCCCGGACCGGGCAGAACCTCCCCGGAACAATCGCGGCGGAAAAAATAGGCGCAGCCCTTTCGGATATCCTGATTTTGCAAATACTGCCGGTAGCGCGAGATTCCGGAGGCAAGATTTTGCGCGCACTCCTGCGCACTCCCTGCCGGGAGCTCTCCTCCCCCGTCCGTCCCCCACTCCCGCTGCGTCCACTGCCGTTCGCCGGTCACCCGGACCCGGCTGCAGTCCAGCACCAGCCCGCTTCCGATGCGGATCACCGGAAACCGGCCCTCCACCGCGTCTCCCACGCGGACCAGCTGCCCCCAAAAACCATCTCCATCCGTATTTCCGGTGTACGGCGCAGCGTAACACGCGCCCGCCACCACCGCGTACAAATCCGATCCGTCCCACAGATTAAACGCTCTCTCATAGACACTGTGCACCCGCCCCCGGGGGTTTTCTACAAACGCCCGGAAATGCGGATCGCACACCCGAAGCGCGGCCCGGCAGACTGCATCCCGGCGGATCACTGCGCTTCCCGTATCTCTTCCTCCCCGGCAGTCCCATTCCCGTCCTTTGGCAAAAACCAGTCCAGGGCGATAGCGATCAGCGAGGCCGGCACAATCCCGTTATTCAGACATACGGACACCGATTCCCCGAACACTTTGGTCACGTCCGGCACCAGGCTGAAGCCCACTCCGATTCCCAGGGACACCGCCATAATCAGCATGTTGCGGCTGCCCAAATCCACGCTGGTGATCAGGGACACGCCGGAGATAAACACCATCATAAAGGTGATTAACGTTGCTCCGCCCAGCACCGGCTCCGGCACGCACAGGATCACGGCTGAGAGCTTGGGGAACAGGGACATGCCCACCAGAATCACCGCTCCGATGTTCACAATGCTGCGGCTGAACACGCCTGTTAAGTTGACCACGCCGATGTTCTGGGTGTAGGAGGTGTTGGGGAACGCGTTGAACACCGCCGCCAGGGAGCTGCCCAGGCCGTCGGCCAGAATACCGCCCCGGCTCTCCTCGGGGGTGGGCTGCCGGTTCTGCGCTACCACGGTCAGGGCGGTCATATCGCCCACCGTCTCCACGGTGGTTGCCACATACATAAACAGCATAGCCACAATGGCCGACCAGTGGAATTCCCAGCGGTAGCGAAACGGCAGCGGCACCGAGAACGCAGCCGCCTGACCGATGGCGGAAAAATCCACCAGGCCCGCCACAGCGGCCACCACGTAGCCCACCACGATTCCCACCAGAATTGAGGCGGATTTAAGGGTCTTGTTCCTGCTGCGGCTGCACAGGACGATCACCAGGATCACCAGCCCGGAGAGCAGCAGGTTCACCGGCGCGCCCAGACCGGCGGCAGTCTTGCTGCCTGCGGCCTGCTTCATGCCGGTGGGAATCAACGTGATCCCGATGGTCATGACCACGATGCCCGATACCAGCGGATTAAAGATCTTTTTCAGACGGCCGATAAAATTGCCCAGCACCGCCTCAAAAAGACCGCCGATAAAGCTTGCCCCCAGACAGGCCCCGATACCGTACTGGGAGGTGATGGCCACCACGGTGGACAAAAACGCATTGCTGGTCCCCATGACGATGGGCAGACGGGATCCCACCGCCTTTATGCCTCTCACCTGCAGCAGGGTGGCCACGCCGGCCACCAGCAGGGCGCACTGGATCAGAAACGTTCCCTCCTCGCTGTTTAACCCAACAATGTTGATCACCAGCAGGGGAACCGTCACATTTCCGGCGAACATGGCCAGGATATGCTGGAACGCAAATATCACGCTCTTTCCCACAGGCGGCCTGTCATCGATGTTATAGAGAATATCCGCTCGCTTCGTCTCTCCACTCATTTCGTCACCCTCACTCCTTTTCATACCCATTTACATTGAATGGAAGCAGCCCGTCCCTAAGGCGGGCTGCCGCCGTCAGTAACACCCGATCACACAAAGAAGAACGAAAGCACGATCAGCAGGATCAGAGCTCCCACCACAAATTTAATGTTGCTCCTGACCGTTTTCATAATGTCCTGTTTAAATCCCTCGGAAAGCGCGGCGATATTGATCTGCACCGGGCTGACCTGGGTGCCGAAGCCGGTGGCGATGGCCACAAAGCCCATGGCCTCCGACGGCATCCCCAACAGGGAAAGGGTTGGCAGAATCAGCGTCAGCACGCCGGCGCAGAACGCGCCCGACGGAATCGCGATCAAAAAGCCCATGATCATGGCGCAGGGCACGATCACCGCCTGGGGTGCATTTCCCACCAGGGCCGCCAGCTCCTCAAAGGTCCCAAGCTTGGCGATAATGTTGATGAATGCCAGGAAAAAGCCAACAGAAAACAGAGTGGTCAAAATATAGCGGGATCCCTCGCCCAGAGCGTCGCAGGTCTTGTTGATCTTAAGCGGCGTCAGGCAGGCGGTCAGCACGGCCGTGATAATCACGTTGATGGCCGGAACAAACAGATGAATCCCGATCAGATTGTTTAACTTGGAGCCGAATACCACCAGAACCAGCAGCGTGATGGCCGGCACCGCGCGCACCCACAGCTGCCCCGTGGTGAGCTGATCCTGCTGCTCCTCCTCCTTCTCCCGCTTCACAATCATGGTCCCCCGCTTATACACGCCGTAAACGGCCAGGGCCGCTCCCAGCAGGAAGAACAGGATGGTCACCGGCATCATGCTGGAGGCGTGCTCCACCACGTCCCGGCCCGCGGCCTCAGCCGCCAGAACCGTTTCCGTGGAGGCCGGGGAGGTGGTAAAGCCCACCGCCGTGGCGATGGCCATACCGGCGATTACCTCCGGCACCGCTCCCACCGCCGCCGCAACTAACGGCGCGATTACCATGGTATTTCCGGCTCCCATACCGGCCATGTAGGTGGCAAATGCCTGGATCAGCACCAGAAAGCCCGCAAACAGGGCGATTTTCTTTTTCAGCGCATGCTGGGCGATATCCACGATGGCCTGGATACTTCCGCCCTTGGACACCATCACGGCCGCGGCCGCGTACAGGATCGGCGCCGTATAGCTGAACATGGTGCCGATGCCCTCCATTACCATATTTCCCGCCTCCACAGGCGCGATACCCCCGATAATCATAGCTGTCACTGCGCCGCAGAGACCGGCAAACAGCATGTGCTTCCTCATAAACAGGATCACAAGGATCACTGCAATGGGAATCAAGTGAAGTAAAAGCTGCACAAACTACACCTCCATTCGATTATTTGTAAAACTCCCAAACAGTTTTTCATGTCCCACAATCACCTCCGCTGCCGTACGGGCGTCGCAGATGATAAACCGGGCCTCGTCTCCCTCCCGCAGGTAAGGGTTGACGCCGAACATCTCCATGGGCTGGCGGCTGATCATGTCGAACAGCAGCCCAAGCCCCTCCGTGCCTCCCATATGGCAGCCGTGGGCCGCGATCAGCGCCTCCTCCGGCAGATTGCCGTTGCCGAAGGGATTAAACACATCCCGGATATTGTCCGAGGCCACAGCCGTGGGAATCTGAAACTCCCGGCTGATGCGGCCGATGGGCGCGATGCCCCTGCGGACGTTGTAGGAATCCCCTCTCCCCTGCAGATACAGGTTGGTGGAGGGCAGCGAGACGATCCGCACCCCCGCGTTTCTCACCTTGCGCAGCACCTCCCCCGCCCGCTCCGGCGGGTTGGCCGCCAGGCTGCAGCAGTGTCCCGCCGTCACCCGGCCCTGCCATCCCATGCGCACCGTAGCGTCCGCCAGCAGTTCCAGAGTCATGCACTCCGCCCGGTCCGTCTCGTCGATGTGCATGTCGACATCCACATTGTATTTCTGGGCCAGGGTGAACACCATGTCGATGTGCTCCCGGGGATTTTGGTCCGCGGCGGGAATCCCGCCCACAAGCTCCGCCCCGTCCGCCAGCGCCTGGTCCAACGCCCGGATATTGCCCGGCCGGTTCACCAGCCCCTCCTGGGGAAAGGCCACGATCTGAATCTCCACCCGGCCCGCAAATTCCCGCTGAAGCCTTTTCAGCGCCAGCACGCCGCGGCTGCCCGTCTGTTCATCCACGTCCACATGGGTCCGCAGATACCGGGTGCCCTTTGACCAGCACATTAAAAGCGCCTCCCTGGCCCGGCCGCAGATATCTTCCTCCCTCATACCCGCCTTATAGGGCCCCATCACGGCGATGGCCTCCTTAAGCGTCCCGCTGCGGTTCTCCACCCGGGAGCTGACCAGAGCCTTGTCCAGATGGGTGTGCAGGTCGCAGAAGCCCTTCAGCACGATGCGCCCCTGCAGATCCGTGACCTGATCATACCGCTCCGGGTCCTTCAGCCCGTGAAAATGCAATTTTCCCTTCTCCACCGCGAAATCCCCCTTGATCCCCTCCAGGATCAGGTTCGCATTTTTAAAATAATAGTCCATAGCCTCCCCGTCTACCGCTTGATGATAACCGCAACCGGCCCTCCGCCGTCAGGGCCCTGGTGTTCGGCTCCGCCGGATACATAAACCATAGGATCGTTGACAATGGCCGCGATCACGCCGTTTACAACCGCCCGCGCATGACGGGTGTGGTTGATGTCGGAATCCGTGTGCATGGTATTTCTCCGCCCGCGCACATAACCGGTGGAATCCGCCTCCGCCTTGGCGAACACGTTGACGATCTCCTTCGCCTGTTCGTCGGTGGGATACTTGTCCACCTCAAGACCCGCGCTCTGGATGGCCTCGATCACCGCCTTAAAATCAATGGCGTCCTCCATTACGCTGTGACCGATCCGGTAGTCGCTGGTGGAATTTACAGAATTTCCCATTAAAATAATCTCACAGTTCAACAGCTCCACGCCGGCTGAGGTGGAGGCGACTTTGGAGTACAGGGAGTAATCGTGGCAGATCGTCTCCTGGCTGACCGCCTCCGCCGGAATCTCCCCCAGCGCGATGGCCACGCCCAGGGCGGACGCGCCGCGGTTGTAGCCCATGGACTCGTATGTATCGTGCACCACCACGTCCTTTCCCCGGCTCTTGGCATCCAGGATGCGCTCCGAGGTCAGCAGCGGGCATTTGATCTGCACAAAATGCACGTCCGCGGGATCGTCGATGCCCGCCTGCGCCATCAGCTCCAGGGTCACGCGCCTGCACTCCTCCACAACGGCCATGGTGCCCTGCTCCTCCGGCAGGAAATCCCGGGTAAAACCGCTGCTCACCGCCAGCCGTTTCTCTCCGGTTCCGGCCGCCCCGTCCTCATGCTTGCAGAAAATGGTCGCGTGCGGGGACATAACCCCCTCCGTTCCGCCGGACATCACGAAGGCCACCTTCTTCGACACCTCGGCCTCGCTCCAGCCCGTTTCGGCCATGATCAGGGAACGGAATGAAACGGTGGACAGCGCCCGTGTAAAGTCGTTGACGCAGCCGTTTCCCTCGGTTTTGCCCAGCACCGCAATGATCTCTCCCGGATCGACTTCCCCCGCATCGATCAGCTTCTTCAGCTCCCTCACATCGTCGGGCGCCGACATCTCAATCTTGAACACATCAATCTTCATACTGTTGCCTCCTATTTCGCTCAGGTTTTATTTGTCTGTACAGAACAAGCCTTGTGCATTAATCATAGCATCCGGCCGAAGCTCTGTCATTGTCGCTGGTACACAAACGAAGAGGGGCCAAATTGTCACCGGATCACAATTTGGCCCCCTGATTATTCCATCTTTTTTATTGATTTCAGCCATACATAAATTCGATACGCCAGGATAATCTCCCCCAGCCCCTCCCCCGGCTCCAGGTCCACCCCCAGCTGCTGCAGTTTGTTGGCCCGGTACCGGACCGTGTTGTAGTGCAGGTATCGGGCCTCGGAAACCTGTTTCAGGTTAAAATGATACTGGATCAGATATTCCAGGGTCTGCATCAGGCTGGCCTTATTGTTCCGGTCATAATCGATGACCGCGCCCAGCCGTTCCCGCACGAAACGCACTAATAAATCCGTGTCGTTGATCTGCTCGATCAGCTCAAACAGGCCGTTTTTGCTGTACCGGCTGATAAAAGAATCCCGGTACAGAATATTTCCCACCCTCACCGCGTGAACCGCCTGGCGGTAGCCGGTTTTCAGCTCGGAAAAATTCTTCACCTCCCGGGAAATGCCGATGCCGATCTTGGAATTCTCCCCGGCCTCTGCCTCCAGCTTCCCGATCACCTGGCTGTAAAACTCATTCACGCTCTCCTCGCTCTGGTCGTTCTCAATCACCACAATGGAGTCGTTGAAATAGACGCTGTTCTTTTTGCGGATGTGCTGGTAAAAATAAGCCATCCGCTTGCTGATCAGATTCTGGTCGATCAGCTCGTTGTAAAAGTGCTTGCGCATCACCTCATTGTCCGTGAACAGCTTGATGGCCACCACATACTGGGGAAATGCCAGTGAAACGTCAAAGGCCCTCATCTTGTTCTCCAGCTCGATCTCCGAGCGGATCTTCCCCTGCAGCAGGTCCCGGATGAACACATCCTTGAAATTGCGCTGGTTCAGCGTCACCGCGTAATTCTTGAAAAACACCGAGGCGAACAGCAGCGCCGCCTGTTCGATGGCCATCTTTAAGTTGTCGTCGCTCTTCTCTGAGTCCGGCACGAAAATGAAGCCGAAGCGGTTGTTCCCCGCCTTGATTGGATGCATGGTGTAATGATTCTCAAACAGCCTCAATCCCTTCAGAATCCGGTCCGCCTCCTCCCGGCGGTAAATGGTCCAGCCCGTTTCTCCCTCCCCACGCAGCGCCGCGCAGATGCTGTCTAGCTGGTTGTCCAGCAGCACGATGTCCTTTTGCAGAAGCTCCGCCAGCTTTTCCGCCAGCTCCTCCACCTCCGCGCCGCTGAGCAGCATCTCCATCATATTCCGGTGCACGCTGTCCCGAAATTGCAGCTGGGAAATGTAATCGTTCAGCGACATGGAAAGCACCAGGTTCACCAGGGTGGAAAGGTTGGCGCCCATAGGCAGCTCGACGATGGGAAATCCCAGCTCGTCCGCCTGACTGATCATCACCGGCGGTATCTGTTCGATGTAGCGCAGGGGCTTGATGCAGATGCCCGCCACCCCGCGGCTTCCCAGCTCCGGAATCAACTGTTCCATCTGCTCCCTGCTTCCCGCGATGGGGTACAGCGTGGTGATGAGCAGCGTATTTTCCTCCACATAGGGAAGAATATCCGGCACCTCCATCAGGGACGCGCTGGTGACGGTGCGCCCCAGCCCCCGCCGGCCCGCCACCAGACGCACGCCCTCAAATCCCTCCAGCCTCAGCACGTCCTCTACTGTGTGAAACATATCCCTACCTCCCTCCATGGGATTCATTATAGTGGATGGCACCGGCAAAAACAAGCGGGCCCCCACCTATCGCTTGAGCCACCCCCTGCACTCCACCCGCTTCCCGTCGGTCCACAACAGGATGGCCCCGCATCTTCCCGTCTCCAGGATGCGGCTCCCCCGCTCCCGCAGCCGTTCCAGCACCTTGGGCGACGGATGGCCGTAGGAATTCCCATTGCCGTAGGAGACGAGAACCAGCTTTGGCCCCAGCCGGTCCAGAAATTCCGGGCTGCTGGAGGTGTCCGAGCCGTGGTGGGCTGCCTTCAGCACCTGGATACCGGCCAGATCCCCGGGCCCGCAGGCCCGTAGCAGTCCGGCCTCGCAGCTGGCGTCCATATCCCCGGTGAGAAGCAGCCCGAACTGCCCGTAGGAGACCCGCACCGCCAGGGAATGCCGGTTCTTGTCCGCGTCCGTCTCCTGCGCGGGATTGCCCGCGTACAGGCAGGTGAACCGAAGGTCCCCCAGGCTGATCCCATCCCCCGCCTCCATGTAGAGGATCTGCGCCCCGCAGCCTCCTGCCGCCCGGACGAGCCCGGCATAATCTTCCTTCCCTCTGGCCATCCGCGGAAGCACCAGGCGTCTGATTCTCACGCCGCCGCCCTCCATCAGTTCCAAAAGCCCGCTCACATGGTCCGAATCCCCGTGGCTGACGATGGCGTAATCCACCGTTTCCACCGCCCTGCTCTCCAGATACGGCTTAAGGCAGCGCTCCCCCAGCCCGCTCCGGCTGCTGCTTCCCCCGTCCACCAGCACCGTGCCCTCCGCGCAGGTAAATACCAGCCCGTCTCCCTGCCCTACGTCCAGACAGGCCACGGAAAGCCCGGCCTGAGGCCGCGGCAACAGGACGCAGAAACAAACTATGTACAGCAGAAATACGGAGAGCAGACCGCACCAGCGAAAGCCTGGCGGCTTTCCCTCCGTTTTACCCGCTGGTTTCCCCGCTGGCCTTCCCATCGTTTTCCTCCTCACCACCAATCCCATCCCCGCCGCCATCACCACCCCATAACCCAAAATCTGCCCCCATCCCGGCCGCCCAACTAACAGGCTGTACCCCGGAAGCCCGGAAAACAGCCCGCACAGCCGCTCATAGAATGCCAGCACATAATGCCCGGCCCCAACGGCCAGCACTCCGGCAGGCGGGCAGATCCCGCCCAGCAGAATCCCCAAAATTCCCGAATACACCAGTATCGCGGCCAGTGGAACCACCAGCAGGTTCAGCACAAGTCCGTAGATAGGATAGCGGAAATAGTGCCACACCGTCGCGGGAGCCAGAACCATCTGCACGCACAAACTGCAGATCAGCGTCCTCTGCCATCCTTTTTCCGCCCCCAGCGCCTCGTTCAGCAGGCCGCCCAGACCTCCGATGGCCCAGACCGCGCCAAAGGAGAGCTGAAATCCGCTCTGAAACAGCAGATAGGGCTGCCGCCACAATAGCCACATTCCGGCAAGGCCCATGGCGGAGAGACAGTCGTAGCTCCTGCCCAGATATCCCGCCAGCCACAGGCATAAAATCATCACCACCGCCCGCAGCGCCGAGCCTGAGCCTCCGGTGAGAATTCCATAGCTCACCACCAGCGCGCCCCCCAACATACCGGCCCGCCCCCGGTTCATTCCCGCCTTTCGCAGCAGCAGGTAAATCCCACCGCCCACAATGGCCAGATGCTGCCCGCTCACCGCCAGCAGATGGGAGATGCCGTGGCTGCGGTACATATCCTTCATCCCCTGGTCCATGGAGGACTGGTCCCCCAGAACCACGGCCTTGAACACGCCCAGATCGCCGGGCTCGCAGATGCCCTCCAGCACTCCGCCGCACCACAACCGAAAACGCCGTATGCCCTCGAAATACGGCGCCGTCTCCCCATCGGCCACCGTCACTTCTTCCCCGTACAGACGGCAGGCCGCGCCCTTGGACCGGTAATAGCGGGCGAAATCAAACTCGCCCGGGTTGGTGGCTCCCTCCACCGCCTCCAACTTCCCCCGCAGGCTGACCGCCGAGCCGATTCCAACCGCTGCGCCGGAATCCGCATACACCACCACCCTCCCAAACGTCATCCCCTCTCTCCCCACCTTCGCCGCCGCGTCCCGCAGCCACAGCTCTGTTTGATCCTCCTTCTCCTCCATCCGCTCCACGGTCCCGGTCACACTCACCTTCACACCCGCGGCCTTACCGGCCCAGGCCGCCTCCCCGTCCAGCCGGTCCCGGACTCCCTGGGCCCGGCCGAATCCGGCCAGGAGCGCAGCCAAAAAAAGCAGAAGCACCCCAAATCCAGTGCCTCTGCTCCGCCGCAGGCCCGGGGCCGGGGCGCTTCGCGCCCCGTCCCCGGCTCCGTTCAATCTCCGTTTTGCCCTCCATTTTCCCCGCACCGCCGCCGCGCAGGCGGCGGCAAAAGCGCCGGTGATCCATGGAATTGCAGCCACATCCAGCAGAGCCAATACCTCTCCAAGTACGAAACTCCCTGCTAATCCAAGAAGCGGCCGTTTAATTGTCATTCTCCTCTCACTGTGGTTCCCCGGAATACTCCTCGTTCCGCTCAAAGGCGGCGTTCAGCGACACCACGTCCCGGAACATCACGTCCTGGGAGCCGTTCACCAGAATCCGCACCTTGGTGACCGTGGTCAGCTCGCAGAGCGAATTCACGATGGAATAAATGGGGATATACTCATTTAACTCCGGTTTCACATTCAAAAACGTGGAATCAAAATTGATATAACACACGCTGTCGTTCACCGTCAGATTCAGAATCTTCAAATCCGCGGGCAGCGTGGCAAAATGTCCTTCCTGCTCCGGCCCGGCGATCAGCTGTTCCACAATCAGCTGCTCCAGGGAAGTATTGATGTTGTGCACCACCTCCCGCTTCTCCTGCACCAGCCTGCCGCCGTCGCCGTCGGCAAAATACAGGGTCAGCTCCGTCTTCTCGTAGGCGTTCACATTGCTGGTATTCATAATAAAATCGCTGCCGGAGAGCATACCCACCGGATTTCCGCTGCGGTCCATCAGCGGCTGGTCGGCGCAGTAGATATTGATGTAATCCACCCCATCCACCTGGGTCAGCATCTTGGTCAGAGCGGCCCGGCATAGGATCTCCCGCTCCGGCTTCATGCTATTGTAATTGGCGTCAAAATACAGGTAGAGCACCTGATCCTTCCGGGTGAATTTCTGGAAAACCACCTTGTCCGACAGCGCCGGCTGGCTGTCCACATCCGCCGGAACCTCCTGAAACTGCTCCATCAGCTCCGCGATGATACCGTCCGCGTCCTTAGCCTGGGGCCGGTAGGGCTGGGGCGCCAGACGGGTGGTGGAGGAATCCAGATAATACACCAGGTACTCCCCCTCTTCCAGCGGCTTCTCCTCGTCCGCCATGGGCTGGCAGCCCCCCAGCAGCAAAGCGGACAGAGCACACAGGATCAGGCACAGATACCTCACAGGCCTCGTCCATCTGAACATTTCTCTCATGGTCTGGCCTCCTGTCTCACAATATACGTCAGCGGAATCCGCATGGCAAAGGTAGTTCCCTCCCCGGGCACGCTCTCCACGTCGATCACGCCCCGGTGCATCTGCACCACATTTTTGGTGATGGCCAGTCCCAGGCCCGTGCCGCCCACCTCTCTGGACCGGGCCTTATCCACCCGGAAAAAGCGGTCGAAAATGTGATCCAGGGCATCCTCCGGAATCCCGATTCCGGAATCCGCCACCTTGATGTAAAAATACTTGTGGTCCGCATCCAGCGTGACCCGCACCCAGCCCGAATCCACATTGTACTTGATGGCGTTCTCCACCAAATTGGTGATGGCCAGGGATATTTTTACCTCGTCCACATCCGCTGTCACCTCCCGCATGCTCTCCAGAATCAGCTCCACGTTCCCCCGCTTGGCGATGGGCCGCAGGCGCTTTAAAATCATTTCCAGCTGCCGGTTGATGTTCACCTGGGCGATGTTCATCTGGCTCTCCGCGGATTTGTCCATCTTCACCAGGGTCAGCAGGTCCTCAATGATCTGATTCTCCCGGTCGATCTCATCGGAAATGTCGGCCATAAACTCCCGGTACAGCTCCACCGGCACCTCCTCCATGCCCATCAGCGAGTCGGCCAGCACCCGGATGGAGGTGATGGGCGTTTTCAGCTCATGGGACACATTGGAAACGAACTCCTGGCGGGACTGGTCCACCGCCTTCAGCTTGGTCAGGGACTTCTTCACCGCCTGGCTGAGCAGGCTGGTCTCCCGGTAGGTGTCCACCGTGATGTCGGACTCCAGGTCTCCCTGTGCCACCCGGTCAAAGGCCTTCTGAAGCTGCCGGAAGGGGCCAAACACCATGTACACCAGGGTCAGCCCCAGCACCACCAGAATCACCATGGCAAACATCAGGAAAAAGTTGATCTTCCCCTCCATCAGGTCCGTCAGCGTGCTGATATTCTCCGTGGAAGCCGTCACCACGATCACGCCGTCGATATTTTTATCCGCCTGCGGGTCGTAAACCGGGATCGTCTGGGCAAAATACCCCATCTGCTTGTTGTAGTGGCTGCTGTTCTCCCCTTTAAAGCACTTGATCACCTCTTCCGAGATGTAAAACTTACCGCCCGCCAGATTAAACGTGTCCTTCACCACCCGGAAATTCCGGTTGACCAGCACCACGCGCCCGTTGAAAATATCCGCGATCGCCTGCATCTGCGTCTCGATCTGACCGTTGTCCTTGCCCTCGGCGGCCATATAACCCAGCCGCGTCATCTTATTGCTCAGAATCACGCACTGGTTCTGGATCTCAATGCTTCTGGCATCCAACTGCGCCTGCTGAAACGACCCCAGCATCACCTTTCCCTGTATGAAAAGCGGCACCACCCCCAGGACGATCACAATCGCCGCCAGGGGTAGGCGTATGCTGAGGCCGTATGCCTTAATTTTTTCCCACAATTTACCTTGTTTCAACTATTCCAGCTCCTCCAGCTTTTTGGTGCAGGCGATGGCCAGAGCGCCCGGCCCGATGTGGCAGGCGATGCTTAAGGGAAGGCGGTCCATATAGGCCGGCGTGCCCGGATACAGCTCCATGATGGAGTCCATAAACTCCCTGGCCGCCGCGTCGTTTAAGGTGTGGGCAAACTGTAAATAGGTGTGCCTGGCCTCCTTATCCAAGAACCGCTCCTCCAGGTCGTGGGCCAGCGCCGTGGTCATGGTCAGCTTGGCCTGCTTGATGGTTCTGGCCTTGGAAAACGCGTCCAGCTTCTCGCCGTCGATGGTGAGCACCGGCTTAATCTTGAGCAGCGTCCCCAGAGCCGCAGCCGCCGGTGTGATGCGCCCGCCCTTTTTCAGATATTTCAGCGTGTCCACTGTGATGTAAATGATGGAATCCCTGTGGGTCCGCTCTAAAATCTCCCGAATCTGCTCCGCGCTGTACCCCTTCGCCGCCAGGTCCCTGGCGTCCAGGGCGGACTGGCGCTGCGTCACGGAAATGCGGTGGTTGTTCACCACCTGCACCCGGCCGTCATAGTCCTCCGCCAGCATACGGGCCGTCTGGCAGGCCCCGCTGAGTCCGCTGGACATGGGGATGTGCACCACGGCATCGCAATCCTTTAACAGGCCGTCCCACAGGTCCGTCACCGCCTTTGGCGAAGGCTGGGAGGTGGAAATGTCCGCACCGGCGTTCATGCGCTGATAGAACTCCTCCTGACTCAAATCAATATCCTCAAAATAGGTCTCCCCATCGATCATAAACGGCATGGGGAGAACGGATATGCCTAACTCCGTCCCCTGCTCCTGGGTGATGCCGCTGTTACTGTCGGTAACAATCGCTACTCTCATAATGAACTTTGTCTCTCCTTACTATAATTGATCCGCCCGATCCTCTAATGCGGCCTTTCAACCGCCGGATCGGGCCGGTCCTGCATCAACTTCCTGTTTACTCTGCCGCCTCCTGATCCGCCATGTTGGCCGAGGTGTACAGCTGGTAATAGATCCCCCGCTGCTTCATCAGGGTATCATGATTGCCTTCCTCCACGATCCGGCTGCCCGAAAGGACCAGAATCCGGTCCGCGCCCTGGATGGTGGTCAGGCGGTGGGCAATGGTCAGGGTCGTCCGCCCCGCCGCCAGCTTGTCCAACGACTCCGCCACCAGGTGCTCGCTCTCGTTGTCCAGCGCCGCCGTGGCCTCATCCAGCACCACCAGCTTGGGCGCCCGCAGCATCACCCGGGCGATACTGATTCTCTGCTTCTGTCCGCCCGACAGCTTGACGCCCCGCTCGCCCACATAGGTGTCATAGCCGTCCTTTAAGCCCTCGATGAACTCGTGGGCTCCGGCCATCTTCGCGGCCCGGACGACCTCCTCCCGGGTGGCTCCGGGCTTGCCGTAGGCGATATTCTCGTAAACGCTGCCGGAGAAGAGGTACACGTCCTGCTGCACCACGCCAACATTACTGCGCAGGCTTTCCAGCGTCACGTTTCGGATGTTCTGCCCATCCAGCAGAATCTCCCCCTCCGTTGGGTCATAGAAACGCGGGATCAGATTGCACAGCGTGGTCTTTCCGCCTCCGGACGGCCCCACTAACGCCACCTTCTCCCCCGGTTTGATGGTCAGGTTGATATCGGAGAGCACCGGCGTGTGGTCGTCCGGGTACTCGAAGGACACGTGTTTGAACGTGATTTCGCCCTCCACGTCCCGCAGCGGCACCGCTCCCTCCTCGTCGAAAATATCGATGTTGGCATCCATCAGCTCGGTAAAACGCTCGATGCCCGTCATTCCTCTCTGGAACTGCTCCGCGAACTCGATGATACGCCGGATCGTGGACAGCAGCGTGGTCACATAGAGCGTGTACGCCACCAGATCCGCCGGCATGATCAGCCCTTTGATCATGAAAATGCCGCCGGCCACAATCACCACCACATACATCAGCCCGTCGAACATGCGGATGGTATTCTGGAACGCCGCCATATACTTATAGGTCTGGCGCTTGATCTTTAAGAATTCCTGGTTGTCACGGTTGAACTTGCCGATCTCCACCGCCTCGTTGGCAAAGGCCCGAACCACCTTGTTGCCTAACAGGCTGTCCTCAATGCGCGCATTTAATTCACCGATGTGGTTTCTCTGCCGCTTAAAAGCCTTTCTCACCTGCAGGTTAAAATAGGAGCAGGACACTGCCATAACCGGGATCAGCACGAAAATGATCACGGTCAGCAGCACATTAATCCGCGCCAGAATCACAAAGGACACCACCGTCTTGACGAAGGCGATAAAAAACTCCTCCGGGCAGTGGTGGGCGAACTCCGTCACGTCGAACAAGTCGCTGGTAATCCGGGACATAATCTGTCCCACCTTGGTATTGTTGAAATAATTATCCGACAGCTTCTGCAAGTGGGCGAAGGCGTCCTCCCGCATATCCGTCTCGATGGAAGCTCCCATCACATGGCCCGTGTAAGCCATGTAAAAGCTGGCCATGCCGTCGATGATGCGCAACACAAAATAGAGCGCTCCAATGGTAACGATGGTCCGCACGGTCAGAGCGGACAGATCGTTCATACCAAGATTGGTAATATAGCGAAGAATCAGGGGCAGCACCAGCTCGCAGACGGTCGTGAGCGCGGCGCAGAACAGATCCATTATCATAATCCCCACATAGTTTCGGTAGTAGGGGACAAATCTTTTTAACAGGGTGCTAGTTTTCATCTCTTTTCTCCAAATTTCCGGACCCGGTGATGTTTACTAGTGTATCACAAAACCTTATCTTTTTCCACAGGAAAAGCATAACCTTTTCGGGCAATTCCCATTGCATCCAATAACGCCAAAGAGGATGCCCGTTTCCGGGACACCCTCTGGATTATTTCTTATAATAATACTGCTTCAAGCGCAGCTTAGAACTCTGCGTCGATTCCAAACTCGTCCACATTCTCCTCGCTGGTCTCAGACTCCGCAGGCTCGATCACAAACTCTGTCATACACACATCTCCCGGAAGTCCCGCCATGCAGGCCGGAAGGTTGATGGCGATTCCGTCCATGTTGTAGGGCAGATTGAGCGTCACCTCCACGGTTTCCTCGGGGCCGCCCTTCTCCCGGGTGATGGCCAGGGTCATGGTGAATTTCTGGCCGATGTTGGTGGCCATACCTCTGTCCTTGTCCCGAAGCTTTGCAACCCGTTCGCCGTCCACGTAGACGTCCACTTTATAGAATGATTTGTAGGTCTGGCCGTCGTACTCTATGGTCTTGTTATCCATATAAACGGTGTGGCCGCGGCCGATGACCATCATGGAAGCGGCAATGATGAGCAGGAGCAGGATAGCGCCTACCCTGAATATAATAGCTCGTCTGTTTTTCACTTCTACTCCTCCTCACTCTGATCAAGCTGCAACTGTTCGCCGGCTTTGCCCTTGGCGATCCGCTTTTTCGTCTCGTACATAATAAGAGCAAGGGTGATAACGCCGTAGGAAACGAACACGCGGAAATACTCGCCGATCATGGAGTCGCCCGTGATCTTCGCGCCCGCCGACGGAGCCACAATGAACATCAGATGGAACAGGACAACGCCCAAAAATGCATTGCCGATCGACGCCTTGTCCACGGAAGCTCCGCCCACCAGCAGTGCCGCGATACAGAACATACCGATCTGCGTGTGAGAACTGTAGGTGGCGATATTTCCCATATTCTGTAAATAGATCACCATACCGATGCCCGCGCAGACCGTGGACAGCACGATGGCGATGATTCTGGTTCTCTCAACCTTGATACCGGCGTCCCGGGCCACATCCATATCCTGTCCAACCGCACGCATATCCTGGCCCAGCTTGGTCTTGCGGAACCAGATGATAAACAGGCACAGCAGACCGGTGATTAACAGGGTCAGCACCGGAATCTTCACGCCACCGATTCGGATGGCCCACAGGTTGTCCAGAGCCTGACGCATGTTCAGCAGGCTGACCGTATTGCGGATGCCGTAGCCTCTGGGCAGCTTGATGGAGGCGTGTTTGATGGGGATCACAGGTCCCATCATGTACAGCACCACCAGCTGGTACAGACCGTTCATGAAAAAGGCGATGATATAGCTGGTGATCATCTCACGGCCCTTGGCCATGTTGAGCATCTTTCCGCAGAAAAGGCCCAGAAGCACGGAGATCGGAATGGAAATGATCACGGCCAGCACCATGCCGGGGATGCCCCAGATCTGCCAGTCAGCGGCAAAGATCAGGCCGATCTGCCCGGCCATGGCGCCCAGGGTCATACCGAAGTTCAGACCCATGCCGGCCATGATCGGAATCAGCAGGCTGAGGATCAAAAACGTGTTTCTGCCCATTCTGGTGAGAATCTCGTTGATCAGATACCCCGGCGAGAAGCCGGATACCGGTATGCAGACGGCGCAGATCAGGATAAACATGATCGGCACTGAGTTATTGCGAAGCAATTCCAGGGGGCTTTTCGCTCCAGTCTTTTTTTGTTTTGTACTCATTTTGATCCCTCCGTCTTTCTGGTCAAAGCATAGAGAATCATACCATTGGAAACAATGATACGGATAACCTCGCTCATGTCCATATGAATCATGGAATTTATTACCGTTGGGGTCATGGTCACAATACCCTGGAACAGGAACGTACCGATGATAACGTTGGTAATGGTCGCCTTGTTGACCGAAGCGCCGCCGATCAGGATAGCGGAAACCGCGGGAAGGGCCATATAGAACGGCGCCATGTACAGCTGGATAAAGCCAAAGCCCTGCTCATACATCAGGATGCCGATGGCGGCCAGCCAGGTGGACATAATCACCGAGAGCATTCTCGTCTTGTCGATGTTGATGCCGGAAGCCCTGGCAAAGTTGGGGTTGGAACCCACAGCGGTCATGGCCGTACCGGTTTTGGTGTGGAGAAACGCCCACATCAGGAAGGCCAGCACCGCGAAGAACAGAAGGCTGCCCACCGGAATGGAGAGATTTCCAATCTGAATGTGCAGGAAGTTGGCCAGAACCTTATCGTAAAAGCCCTCCAGGGAGATGGTGGTACGAAGTCCCTTGCCCGACAGTCCCCAAACCATGGTCGGACTGTTGTAGGGCAGTAAAAGCCACATCATACACATGAAAGAAACTGAGGAAAAGCCCACATAGGTGGCGATCATCATCTCTCCGCCCTTGATCTTGTTTAACAGCCAGCCGTAGCCGCCGCCTAAGATCAGAGCAAAGGGCGTTGCGATCACGATCGCCATCACAAAGCTCATGGGGCCGGTGAAGCCGAACTGGATCGACATGGTCGCACCCAAGAGGCCGGAGATGATGCCCAGGGGCAGTCCGAAGTTCAGTCCGCAGCCCGAGTGCACCATGGGTACCATCGCCAGAACCATTACCGCGTTCCAGCTGAAACGGTTGATTGTGTTGCTGATCTGTGTGGGGAGATCCGCCCCCACTACGGGCGCCAGGATGAACAGCGCCAGAAGGAATCCGGCGATGATCACTCTGGGAAGGCCGAAATTATGAACGAATTCCGTGATTTTGCCTTTCAATCCGGAACCGGCTGTATTATCTGCATTTTTTCCCATGCTGTCTCCCCCTTATTTAACCTGACTGACCATCAGCAGGCCGAATTTTTCCGAAGATTCGGTAGCCGGCAGGATTCCAGCTATCTTACCGCCCGAAACAATGGCGATGCGGTCACAGGTGGTCCGCAATTCCTCAAGCTCGGACGAAATCATTACCACCGTGACGCCGTGTTCCCTGTTAAACTTCTTGAGGGCGTCCAAAACCAGTGATTTCGCGCCGACGTCGATTCCTCTCGTGGGCTCGGATACAAACAGGAATTTAGGCTGAAGCGCAAAGGCCTTGGCCAGGCACACCTTCTGCTGGTTGCCTCCGGAAAGCTCCTTTGCCTTCTGTTTGGAACTGGTACACTTGATCATCAGCTCGTCGATATATTTCTGGGTCACCTCATGGATCGCCTTTTCATCTCTCCAGCTGACCAGGCCGCCCAGGTATTTTTTAAGGAATCTGCCCTGAATCTGCATAGCCGTAAACGCCACGTTCCACTCCAGCGTCTCGTCCAGCAGCAGGCCTACGCCTCTTCTGTCCTCCGATACAAAGGCCAGAGAGGAATCCAGACATTTTCTTGGGTTGTTTAGCGGGATGAGCTGGCCGTCGAATTCCACGGTGCCGCCCGCATCGTAAAGCCCCATAACGCCGTTGGGAATTCCCAGCTTACCCTGTCCGGCCAGGCCGCCGATTCCCAGAATCTCGCCTTCCTTGATATCCAGAGTTACATTGCGCACCGTCTCGCCGGGCATGTCGACCCAGAGGTTGCGGATGCTCATAATGTTTTTGGCGTTGGGGTTGATCTTGATATCCGCCTTGGCCGCGGACGCGATATTTCTTCCCACCATCCATTTGGTGATATCCGCCACGTCCGTTTCCCCGGCGGGAACATCTTTTACCACATACCCGTCGCGCATGATCACGACCTTGTCGCAGACCGAAAGAATCTCATGCAGACGATGGGTGATGAAAATCACGGCAATGCCTTTGGCAGCCATGCCGCGAATGGAGCTCAGAAGCGCTTCGGCCTCCTGCTCGGTCAGAACGGCCGTCGGCTCGTCCAGAATCAGGAGCTTTAACTGCTCCTTGCTGAGCTCACGGGCGATCTCGGTAAACTGCTTGTGGCCTACCGGCATATCGCTGATCGCCATGTCCGCATCGATCTTCACGCCCATTTTATCAATGGCCTGTTCGGACAGCTCTGCCATCTTCTTGTAATCCAAAGTGTCCAGACGATCTCCGAATACCTCGGCGATCACACTCTTTTTCCTCGGTTCGCGGTTGAGCAGGATATTTTCAGTGGCGGTGAAGCCGGGGATCAGGGAAAATTCCTGATGGACCATGCCGATTCCCGCATGCAGGGCATCGAAGGGGGTGTTGAAGTTGACCTTCTCACCATTGATCAGCACGTCGCCCTCATATCCGCCGGTCTCTCTGATCACGTCCATACCAAAGAGAAGCTTCATCAGGGTGCTCTTGCCGGCGCCGTTTTCGCCCACAAGACCCAGAACCTCGCCGGTGTTCAGCTTAAAATTGATATCAGTCAGGACCTGGTTTCCGAAGAAATCCTTCTTTATATTTCGCATCTCCAACAAAGGAGCATTATTTTCTATCATATTGTGCCCACCTATAACAATGGGGGAGGAAATTTCCTCCCCCTGTTTCCCATACTTGCTGTTTTTATAAGCGACTTATTTAATGGTGAAATACTTCTCCGGAACCTCAACCTGAGTGGAACCCATGAAATGTCCGGGATCGCCCATGATGTAGGTGTCCTGATATACCAGGAATACGTTGCCCAGCTTAACGCCGGTGTCTACGTTGGTGTAGTTGGAGCCGTTCCACTCCGCCTTGGGTGAATATTTCTGATATGCCTTCGCGATGTCGTCCATGTCGTCCAGCTCGCTCTCGCCGTTGAGCACGTTCATGGCGTGCTGTGCAAGACCTGCGCTCTGGATGTAGCCGTAGGAATATGCCCATGTGCCGAAGTGGCCTGCGCCGCCCTTCTCGCAGATCGTGGACTCAACCTTTGCAAGGATCTTCTCGAAATCGCCGGCCTCAGCGGTCAGGTCGATGCCAAGAGCTCCGGGATAACCCATCAACGGGGAGGGAAGGTCAGCCTCGATGAAGTAGCCGCCGTACTCAAGCAGCTGCTTTAACAGGGGCTCGGTGTGCGCGTCGTTGGTACAGAAGTAAGCGGCGTTCTGGCCGTACTTCTCAACCCACTCCGGAACCTTCTCCAGGATGTAAGCCTGAGCGCCGGCAACGCCAACGTCGGAGGTGGGATCGGGAGCGGTCTCAAGTACGAACTTCATGCCGAACTCCTCGCAGGCTGCCTGCATGATGGCCACACGACGGCTCATGGTCTCATAAGCCATGTGACGCGGGAAGGAGATATGTACGAAGGTGTCGCAGCCCAGCTCATGAGCGGTGCGGATGATCAGGTAGCCGCGGGCAACGAAGTCGTTGTTGCAGACCAGATCGGCCGCGCTGCCGATCTCCGGCAGATCCTCGTGGCTCTCACCTGCGATGCACAGGATGTCGGGGCGGCTCTCTTTGATCTTACGGAACGCCTCGGTGGTGCCCGGTACGGACTGATTAACGATGATCGCCTTCATCTGGGGATCATCGGAAAGGTTAACGATTGTCTGGATTGTGGTCTCAAGCTCCTCGGTGAAGTTGTCCGGGTAGATGGCAAGCTTTACCATGTCCTCGCCGTACTCTGCCTGGAACGCTTCTGCGCCGCGGCGGTCGTCCTCGGACTGGGAAACAGAACCGGTTACGATACCAATGTGGTAATCGGCGGCAGCCTTCTCGCCGGCGGCCTCGGTCTCTTCTTTGGCTTCTTCAGCCTTGGTTTCCTCTGCTTTTGTCTCCTCAGCCTTGGTTTCGGCCTGTGTCTCAACGGCCTTGGTCTGAGGCGTGCTGTTGCTGTTTCCGCAGGCTGCAAGCGATGAGATCATGATCGCTGCCAGCGAAATGCTAAGAATTTTTTTCATACTAACCTCCATCATCTTATTTTTTAAATAAGTTTTATAGTATCTTTATAATTGTAACAACATGTACCGCGTTTGTCAACTGGTCACGCACATTTGTTTCCACAGATTACACACAATACCGGTAACAATTCAGTCCCTGAATGGCTCAGCCCACAACTTCCACCTTTCGGATCAGGTCGATGGCCCACGCCTCGTCCTCCGCCCGCCCGGAGGTGATGCTGACGATTGTCAGCTGATCCCTGTACACGATCTGGGCCGCCACGGTGTAGGCGATGCTCTCCTTAAGCCCCGTATCCTCCTGAGGCTCCCCGCGCCGGAAGGCCAGGCTCTCGCCCACCAGCACCGCATCGGTCACCGCAGGTTTTCCCGGCAGCGGCCGCTTTGACGGCTTGTAGACCGCAAGCTTCCCGATCGCGCCTCCCGCGGCGAATTCCTCCGTCCGCAGCACCGTCTCCCGCTCAAAGGGCTCCGGGCGGATCTGGGCGTCCCCCTCGGTCTTGACCGCGCAGATGTAGTAATCCCGGCGGTTTCCATCGCTCTCATCATAATAGCGCTCCGAGTTTCCCTGGGTCTGCAGGTCGTAGAGAAAGCTTCCCGGCACCGCAAAGCGCATCCGGCCGATGGTCCGCTGCAAAAGCCCTCTGCGGCAGCCCACGGGCTGCTCCTCCGTCATAGGGCACACGCCGGTAAGGTCCGCCGGTTCATGTCCGTCCAAAGCGCACACCTCCCGGTATTCCGCCACGGGAAACGGCACCGTCCGGTCCATTTCCAGGGTTTTTTCCAGCAAACGGATCACCTCGCGGTTGACCAGCAGGTCCTCATTGCTGCGGGAGGAGGGCTTAAAATAGCACTGCTGATTGAGCAGCACCAGGGCGCAGTTGCGGAAATACCAGGCGTCCTTCTCCTCGTCGCACCACACAAAAAAATCCTTGGCAAAGGCGTTCGTCAGCCCGGACTGGACGATCCCCTTAAGCTCCCGGACTCCGAAGCCCCGGATATGGGTCATCACGATTCCCGGCTGCTCCTGGGGCAGGTAATAGTCCGAGGGCCAGCACACCAGCTTGCCCTCGCCCGTCCCCACCCGGGATACAATAGCGTGGAGCAGCTTCTTAAACCAGCCGTAGAAATACTCCCGGCGCATGCGCTCGAAATTCCGGTCCGCGTAAAACCCGGTGGGGTCCTTTACCGAGAGCTTCAGGCTCCCCCTGGCCGCGAACAGTTCCAGAAAATAGACCACGGCCGCATGAAATCCCGGCCCCGCAATATTGGTCTGGCAGTCCCCCACCAGCTGCTTTCCCTTCCAGGTCATCCACAAAAATCCCTCCGGGCACAGCTGGTAGACCACATATCCGGAAATCACGTCGCAGTGATACCCCAGCTCCTTTGCCAGCCCTTTGGTGAACCCTGCGGTCTGCTCCCCGTCCCAGGGCTTTGTGCCCGTCAGGCTCATCTTCGGTTCCATCGTAAATGAAATGGTAATGCTCATCTGACCAATCCTCTCTCCCACTTCCTATTTCTATGTCCGCAAAACAGACAACGCTCACTTGCCCCGGAGCTGCTCGTAAATCTCCCGGATATTCTCAATAATCTCAGGGTGCATGAAATCCTTCAGGTAGACGATGTCGATCTGGCGGACCATACTGGAATTCTCGATGGGGATGACGGCCAGCCGTCCGGCCGCCGCTTCCTCCCTGCAGGCGCTCTTGGCAATCACCGTGATCCCCATATCCATGCTCACCAGCTCCTTGATCATAGCCACGTTGTCCAGCTCCATCATCACATTGAAGCCCTCCAGGGACAGCCCCCTTGCCTCCAGATGTTTCTCAAACAGCTGTCTCGTTCCGGCGCTGCGGCTGCGCAGGATCAGCTTTTCGTGGCGGATATCCTCCACGGAAGCCGTCTTGGCCCGGGCCAGCCGGTGCATGGGCGAAACGGCCAGACAGAGGTAATCCGTGTCCAGAGCCGTGGTCACCAGGCTCTCATCCGGCACCGCGCCCTCCACAACCCCAAAATCCAGCTCATAGGTTTTGAGCCGGTTATAAATTTTTTGAATCGTGTTCATACAAATGTTTATATGTATTTTGGGATTTTCATTGCAGAGCGTAGCCAAAACCTGGGGCAGAATGGTCTCGCCCGCAGTTGGGGTGATGCCCACGTTTAAGTGCCCGGCCCCCGTCTTGCTGTCCTCCAGCGCCTGGCAGGCATTCGCGTACACAGCGGCGGCCCGCTTGGCATATTGTACGAGAATTTTCCCCTGGGGCGTCAATTTCAACTTATTTTTATCTCTATAAAATAATTTAATATTGAATTCCGTTTCCAGCAACCGTATGTGGTGGCTCACCGCCGGCTGCGTCAGGTTCAGTTTCGCCGCCGCTTTCGTGTAACTTCCGGTTTGTACCACTGCCAGAAGCGTATTCGCCTTTGAATCAAACATACCCCGTCCTCCTCAGCGGCATAAATTTTCTTTATGCCCCAATCAATTTATATCATTTGATTTTATCACCAAACGCTACTATAATCAAGCAGAACAAAGAAATAGCTTCATTCCACCGGGGGAAAGCGTGGATAAAAGCCGCTTATGTATGAAAGGCTGGAAAGCCTGTGACCGAAGCATTTCAGCATGATTTCCGGTATTTCATATATACACGGCTTTGAGCTATGACATGATGTATCAGTTATACATAATGGAAAGGGGAGTATCACTATGGCTCAAATTTTATTAAATCTTCATGGTTCCGGAATCATCCTCACCGCAGCAATTATGCTGATTTCCGGATTTCTGTTCACAAGACTCACCAAACTGGCGCACCTTCCCAACGTCACCGGATATATTCTGTCCGGTGTTTTGATCGGACCCTGGTGCCTGCACCTGGTTCCCCAGGAGTATATCAGCCAGATGGATTTCATCACCGACGTGGCGCTTGCCTTCATCGCCTTCGGCGTGGGCAAATACTTCAAGCTCTCGGCCCTGAAAAAGAGCGGAATCAAGGTCGTTATCCTGACCCTGTTTGAATCCCTCACCGCCGGCGTGCTGATCACCATCGTCATGCTGCTGTTAGGGCTGTCTCTGCCCTTCTCGCTGCTGCTGGGCGCCATCGGCTGCGCCACCGCGCCGGCCTCCACCATCATGACCATCCGCCAGTACAAGGCGAAAGGCCACTTTATCGACACAATCTTACAGGTAGTGGCTCTGGACGACGCCGTTGCCCTGATCGCCTTCAGCGTTTGCGCCGCCATCGTGCAGGCCACCGCAGGCGAGGGCGGCCTGAACATGACCCAGCTTCTGCTGCCCATTTTCTTCAACATCGTGGCTCTGCTCATCGGCGGAGGCAGCGGCTGGCTCCTCAGCAAGCTGATCCACGAGCGCCGCAGCAAAGACCACAGCCTGGTGCTGGCCTGCGTGTGCATTATGGGCGTTGCCGGTTTCTGTTCCACCATGAACGTATCCCCGCTGCTGGCCTGCATGGCCTCCGGCACCATCTACATCAACACCAGCGGAAACAAGCACCTGTTCAAGCAGCTGAACCAGTTCACCCCGCCCCTGTTGGTTATGTTCTTCGTGCTGTCCGGCATGCGGCTCTCTCTGCCCAGCCTGATCAGCGCCGGTTTTGTGGGCGTGATCTACTTCCTGGTCCGTATCGTTGGCAAATACCTTGGTTCCACCCTGGGCGCCCTGGTAACCAATGCGACACCTGAGATAAAGAAATACTTCGGTCTGGCCTTAATCCCCCAGGCAGGCGTATCCATCGGCCTGGCCGTGCTTGGCCAAAGAATGCTTCCGGCCGCCAGCGGCGAGATGCTCTCCACGATCATCCTGTCCAGCGGAATCCTCTACGAGATGGTAGGCCCGGCCTGCGCCAAAGCAGCCATCCGCCTCTCCGGCAGCATCCCCGCCAAGAAGGCCGAGACCAAACCCGCCGCCAAAGCTGCCAAACCCGAGCAGCCCGCCGACGCCCCCCAGAAAGTCGCCTCCCAGGATCTGGCGTCCGAAGCAGCTTTGGAGCTGGCGGCCGCCCATCACTCATAACCTCAAGCAAAGAGCTGCTACTCCGGCCAATGAATCGGAGCAGCAGCTCTTTTTTTCTATCCAAAAAACATTATGAAATGCGAAACTCCACTTACGCCGGAATAAAAGTGGCCGCCTATTAAAGACATAGAAATAAACGTCTCATTTCAAAGTCCCTATCTGCCTCTTTTATTCAGATTTTACTTATGTTTTCATTTATGGTATACTATTTGTTAAGAAACGATGACCACTGCAAAGGGGAGGATAAAATGAGACTAAAAAAATGGGTAAGAATAATTGGATTAACAGCCGTCTTTTCTGTATCTATTTCGTTTTCAAGTCTTGCCGCATGGCAGCAGGATGCAAATGGATGGGCATATCAAAACGATGATGGCACTTATCCCAAAGAAGAATGGAAACAAATTGATAACTCGTGGTACTACTTTGATCAAAATGGTTACCGTCTTACAGGAGAGCAAAAAATAGGATTTAACTACTATTACTTTGACGATGCCGGAGTTATGGCCTCCTCATGTAAGATACAATTTTCGAATTTTATAGGCGTCTATGATAAAGGCGGCGCACTATTATATCAAACAGACAATGTTGAGTTCAATCATACATTGGAACCCGGATATTTTTCAGATTCAACCTTCATAAATCCATGGGCTGATTATAAGATTACCTTCCCGGATAATTTTGAGGTGAAATACTTTAATTCCAAGGTAGTGGAAAATGCAAGTTCCGTTGATTTTGCATTTGGCACTTCCGACAATCATAACTATCTATTTGTTTATTATGTAAAAATGCCCGATACAAATGCACAATCACCCGAAGAACTGCTCACCATTTACGCCGATGGAATAAGCGCCCAAACAGGAGCTTCCAAAACAGAGGTTACAGACAAAACCGTTGGCGGCTATCCATATAAATACGTTTCCTGCTATACAGACAGCGGCGTATACACAGATTACTACTGTCGAATCGTCGATCATCATTATATGTTTATCCAAAATTTGTACACGGACGTCACTACAATGGATCACTTAATAAATCAATTTTCAAAAGTAAACTAACAAATATAACCAATCCATTCCCCCCCCCCCCCTAGCGGGTGAGGCGGCGGGAACCGGGGATGGAGGCGACTTTGGAGCGATTCGCAGCGACTTAGGGGGAAGTAACACGAAAAGGTGGGATTGCGCAGGGCTCTCAAAGCCCGGAGCAAAGCGGAGGCGAAGGGGCCGGCATCAGGCCGGCGCCGAAGCTCGGAGCGGTGCCCGCCTTTTCGTGTTCCTTCCCCCTTAGACGCTGCCATCGCGGAGACCCGGAGTCTCCAGCCCCGATTCCCGCCGCCTCACGAACGGATGCATCAAAAAAGGCCGCGCCCCCTGAAAACAATTCCAGGGCCAGCACGGCCTATTTTTTTCTAATCTTCTATCTTACTTCACCAACAAAGACTTCCCAGTCATCTCCTTCGGCTGTTCCATCCCCATCAATTCAATCAGCGTCGGCACAATATCACACAATGCCCCGCCCTCGCGCAGCTTATACTGCGGGTCCGCGTTCACCAGAATAAACGGCACCGGATTCGTCGTATGCGCCGTAAACGGATCGCCGGTCACATAATCCACCAGCTGCTCCGCATTGCCGTGGTCCGCGCAGATAAACATCACGCCGTCCACTTCCTTAACGGCTTCCACCGCGCGTCCAACGCACGCATCCACCGTCTCAATGGCCTTGATCGCCGCATCCTCCACGCCGGTATGTCCCACCATATCCGGATTGGCGAAATTGATAATCACCACATCATACTTCCCGGACTTAATCGCCTCCACCAGCTTATCGCAAACCTGCGGCGCGCTCATCTCCGGCTTCAAATCATAGGTAGCCACTTCCTTAGGCGACGGCACCAGAATCCGGTCCTCGCCCTCATTTGGCTCCTCCACGCCTCCGTTAAAGAAGAACGTCACATGCGCATACTTCTCAGTCTCCGCAATCCTCACCTGAGTCTTGCCGTGAGCCGCCAGATATTCCCCAAAGGTATTCGTGATGCTCTCCTTCCGGAACGCCACCAGCTTATTCGCGATGGTCTCATCATAATCCGTAAAGCACACATACACCAGATCCAGGCGCTTCTCCCTTGCAAACCCGTCAAACTCGTCGTCGCAGAAGGCTCTGGTGATCTCCCGTGCCCGGTCCGGCCGGAAGTTAAAGAAAATTACAGAATCCCGATCCTGGATGGTTGCCACCGGCTTACCGTCCTTCTCCACCACGAAGGGAATCACGAACTCATCCGCCTTCCCGTCGTCGTAGGAAGCCTGAATTCCACCGGTAGCGCTCTGTGCAGTCTTGCCCTGGCCCTTGGTCAGCGCGTTGTAAGCCATCTCCACACGGTCCCAGCGTTTATCGCGGTCCATTGCGTAGTAACGCCCCATCACGGACGCCACCTGTCCCACGCCGATCTCAGCCATCTTAGCCTCCAGCTGGGCTACAAAATCCTTGCCGGACTCCGGGGGCGTGTCGCGGCCGTCCAGGAAGCAGTGCACATACACCTTCTCCAGGCCGTTACGCTTCGCCAGCTCCAGCAACCCGTAAATATGGGTGTTGTGGCTGTGCACGCCGCCGTCGGACACCAGCCCGAACAAATGCAGGGCGGAGCCGTTCTTCTTGCAGTTCTCCACCGCGGTCAAAAACTCCGGCACCTCGAAAAAGTCCCCGTCCTGGATGGACTTGGTGATCCGGGTCAGCTCCTGGTACACGATACGGCCCGCGCCCATGTTTAAGTGTCCCACCTCGGAGTTACCCATCTGCCCGTCGGGAAGTCCCACGAACATGCCGCTGGCCTGGCCCTCCACAAAGGGGCACTGGCTCATCAGCTGGTCCATCACCGGGGTTTTCGCCTCGCAGACCGCGTTGTGGTCGCAGTTCTTGTTCAGGCCGTAACCATCGAGGATCATTAATACGGTTGGTCTCTTGCTCATCGTTTTTCTATCTCCTTCTAAGACACGCAAATGCTTCTGCCTCCCAAAACCCCCTCTTCCAAGGACTGTCCGGGACGGAAGAAGCATTCGCCCTGCCGCGTCCCCCTCCCCATTCAAATCCAGGGAACCGAAAACCGCGGCGTTACTTCCATCATTTTACTTATTGTAGTTGACAATCGTTCCGAAATCCGGCTTCAGGGAAGCGCCGCCCACCAGGCCGCCGTCGATGTTGGGCTGTGCGAACAGCTCGGGAGCGGAGGAAGCGGACACGGAGCCGCCGTACTGGATGCGGATGGCCTCAGCGGTTGCCTCGTCGTAAATCTCGCCGATGCAGGCGCGGATGGCTGCGCAGACCTCCTCGGCCTGCTCGGTGGTGGCTACCTTGCCGGTGCCGATGGCCCAGATGGGCTCGTAAGCGATCACTGCAGTCTTAGCCTGATCCGCGGTCACGTTCAGGAACGCAATCTTGATCTGCTGGCGGATCCAGTCGATGGTGATGCCCTGTTCCCTCTGGGTCAGGGACTCGCCGCAGCAGATGATGGGGGTAATGCCGTGTTCGAAGGCCTTAAGCACCTTCTTGTTCACGGTCTCGTCGGTCTCCGCAAAATACTCACGGCGCTCGGAATGTCCGATCACCACATATTTTACGCCGGCATCCACCAGCATATTCGGGGAAATCTCGCCGGTGAAGGCTCCCTTCTCCTCAAAGTACATATTCTCTGCGCCGATGTGGATGTTGCTGCCTTTAGCAGCCTCCATGGCGGGGATGATGTCGATTGCCGGAACGCAGAACACCACGTCCACCTCGTCATTGGCCACCAAGGGCTTTAACTCGTTTACCAGGGCCACGGCCTCGGTGGGAGTCATGTTCATTTTCCAGTTGCCTGCGATAATTTTCTTTCTTGCCATTTTTAGCTTCTCCTTCTATGTGCATTATCCCTCAAAAGCCCCCTTGTTCACAGGGGGCCATCGTCATTTCACAAACAGCAATCAGGCGTTGTCAGCCGCAGCTACGCCGGGCAGCTCCTTGCCTTCCAGGAATTCCAGGGAAGCGCCGCCGCCGGTGGAGATGTGGGTCATCTTGTCCGCGAAGCCCAGTCTCTTCACGGCGTTCACGGAATCGCCGCCGCCGATAACGGTGGTCGCGTCCGCCAGCTCCGCTACCGCGCGGCAGATTTCCAGGGTGCCCTCCGCAAAGTTGGAGAATTCGAATACGCCCATGGGTCCGTTCCAAACCACGGTCTTGGCGCCCTTTAAAGCATCCTTGTACAGCTCGATGGTCTTGGGGCCGATGTCGAAGCCGGACCAGCCAGCGTCGATCACGTCCACAACCTTGTGCTCGGTATCGTTGGAGAACTCCTTGCCTTCCACGTGGTCCACGGGAAGCAGCAGCTTCACGCCCTTCTCCTCAGCCTTTTTCACCATCTCCAGAGCGTAATCCAGCTTATCCGCCTCGCACAGGGAGTTGCCGATCTCCTGGCCCTGAGCCTTGGCAAAGGTGTAAGCCATGCCGCCGCCGATGATCAGGGTGTCTACTTTATCCAGCAGGTTGTTGATCACGTTGATCTTGTCGGAAACCTTGGCGCCGCCCAGGATGGCAACGAAGGGACGGACCGGATTCTCAACGGCCTGGCCCAGGAACTTGATTTCCTTCTGCATCAGATAGCCAACCACGTTCTCCTTGGTGTATTTGGTAACGCCTACGTTGGAGCAGTGGGCTCTGTGAGCGGTTCCGAAGGCGTCGTCCACGAACACGCCGCCATCGCACAGATCGGCCAGCTCTTTTGCATAAGCTTCCGTAGCGGCATCGCCCTCTTTGTACTTGGTCTCCTCAATTCTGTAGCGGGTGTTCTGAAGCAGCAGAACCTCGCCGTCCTTTAACTCAGCTGCAACCTTTTTGGTCTCCTCGCCGGTCACCTGGGGATCGTCCACGAACTTCACCTCCACGCCCAGTCTCTCGCTCAGAGCGGGAGCCACGGGAGCCAGGCTCATCTCGGGCAGCGGCTGGCCCTTAGGTTTGCCCAGATGGGAGCAGAGAATCACCTTCGCACCCTGATCCAGCAGCTTCTTGATGGTGGGAATGGCGCCGTCGATGCGGTTGTAGTTCTGGATCACGCCCTCTTTTAACGGAACGTTGAAATCGCAGCGAACCAGTACCTTCTTGCCCTGTAAATCCTTCAGATCGTCAACTGTTTTCTTGTTTAACATAGTATAAATCCCCTTTCAGATGATCACCGGCCCATGTTCTAACGGCATTTTGCCGCAAGCCGGCGCTTTGCGCTTAAAAAGGGCCCGGTCCAAACGACCGGACCCTTCATGAGTCTACTAAATCTTCTTGCTTTTATTGAGGTATTCCAATTAGCCCAGCTCAGCGAAGTACTTGATGGTTCTAACCATCTGGCTGGTGTAGGAGTTCTCGTTGTCGTACCAGGCAACAACCTGAACCTCGTACAGGTCATCTGCGATCTGGCAAACCATGGTCTGGGTTGCGTCGAACAGGGAGCCGTACTTCATGCCGATTACGTCGGAGGAAACGATGGGATCCTCGTTGTAGCCGTAGGACTCGGAAGCGGCAGCCTTCATAACGGCGTTGATCTCTTCCTTGGTAACGCCGGCCTTCTTAACAACAGCGGTTAAGATGGTGGTGGAACCGGTCGGAACCGGAACACGCTGTGCGGAACCGATCAGCTTGCCGTTCAGCTCCGGGATAACCAGGCCGATTGCCTTGGCAGCGCCGGTGGAGTTGGGAACGATGTTGGCAGCGCCGGCTCTTGCTCTTCTCAGATCGCCTTTTCTGTGCGGTCCGTCCAGGATCATCTGATCGCCGGTGTAAGCATGGATGGTGCTCATGATACCGCTCTGGATGGGAGCGTAGTCGTTCAGAGCCTTCGCCATGGGAGCCAGGCAGTTGGTGGTGCAGGAAGCTGCGGAGATAATGGTATCCTCAGCGGTCAGGGTGTTCTCGTTTACGCTGTAAACGATGGTCTTCAGATCGCTGCCGGCCGGAGCGGAGATAACCACTTTCTTGGCGCCAGCATCGATGTGAGCCTGTGCTTTATCTTTGGAGCAATAGAAACCGGTGCACTCTAACACTACGTCAACACCGATCTCTCCCCACGGCAGGTCAGCAGCCTTGGGCTCTTTGTAAATGGTGATTTCCTTGCCGTCCACGATGATGCAGCCCTCGCCGGCCTCAACGGTGTGCAGGCCCTCGCCTAAACGTCCGGCATATCCGCCCTGAGCGGTATCATACTTTAACAGATGAGCAAGCATCTTGGGATCAGTCAGATCGTTGATTGCAACAACATCATAACCTTCAGCTCCGAACATCTGACGGAAAGCCAGACGTCCAATACGTCCAAAACCATTAATCGCTACTTTTACTGCCATGATCAATTCCTCCTAGTTTGTTAAAAAATATATTATTGTTAAATATTAATCAACCTTCCTATATTGTAATCAATTTCAATAGAAATGGCAAGTCCTTTTTTATTTTTTTATTGTTTTCCCTTTTTCATACATTTATTCATGGAAAAAGCCGTTATTCCTGTCAAATCCTACATTTCGGAATAACGGCTTTCTAACCCTTTGTCGTCTATTTTTGCCTTCTGCGCATGATATCCGGGTATCCTGACAGCAGAATGATCGCTTCGCGCATTTCCGGCGGTTTTCGCGCCAAACCGGTGCATTTCCGGCTAAAACGTCAAATTCAACCCTCCCATACAAATTGTGCTTTCGAACCGCCTCAGATTGTGATATAAGTATTATAGAGCCGCTAAACGCAACGGCACCACGGCCAACAGAAATGTTGGAACTATTTTTTCCAAGGAGAATCGACTATGATCTGTGACTTTCACATGCACACTGAGTTTTCCGGGGACAGCGAGACGCCGGTCCGGACACAGATAGACCGGGCCATCGCGCTGGGGATGGAGGAGATCTGCATCACCGACCACCACGACTATGACTCGGATTTCTGCGCTACAAACTTCTATCTGGACATCCCTCCCTATTTAAATTCCCTGGAGCAGATCCGCCTGGAGTACCGCGACAAGATCCGGGTCAACATCGGGATCGAGCTGGGGCTTCAGCCCCACCTGAAGCAATATCTGGATGCGTTGGTGGAACGTTTTGGGGGCAGACTGGACTTTATTATCGGCTCCTGCCATTTCGCCGACCGGCTGGACCCGTTTGATGAAAACTTCTGGGCCGGGCGCACCGAGGCCGAAGCTTTTGAGCGTTTTCTCAACGTATCCCTGGAAAACGCCAAAACCATGGACTGCTACGACGTGTTCGGCCACCTGGACTATGTGGTCCGCTATGCCCCTCACCAGAACGAACAGTACAGCTACGGGCGCTTTCGCGATCTCATCGACATGATTCTGGTGGAGTTGATCCGCCGCGGCAAGGGTCTGGAGTGCAACACCGGCGGCCTCAAATATGGTCTGGGACACCCCAACCCCACAGAGGAAGTGCTGGTCCGCTACCGGGAGCTGGGCGGGGAGATTCTCACCGTGGGCTCCGACGCCCACAAACCGGAGCATCTGGGCTATGATTTCGACTACTGCCGCGAGCTTCTGAAACGCTGCGGCTTCAAGTATTACACGGTGTTCCATCAGAGGAAGCCGGTCTTTCTTCCGCTGTAGCCAGCCGGACCGGAGCGTGAAGTTTCCGGCCAACTGCCCATTGCACTCAGCCGAAGCGGAGCGGACACGCGGGATCCGAAATCCCGGCGCGTTCGCTCCGCCGCTTTCTGTCACTCCACCCAGGTCTTGTCCTTGATGGCTGTCTTTACATCCTTTTTGAACTGCTTCCAGGCGGCCTCGTCGTCCACAAAATACTTGGGGCAGACCTTGCCGTTGATGTCATAATGGCGCATCAGGTCGTTTTCATCCAGCTTAAGCTGGCTGCACAGGGCCGCTGTCAGCTTCACCAGGGATTCGTAGGTGGCCTCGTTGTATGCCCCCGACTCGTCCGGGTGGCAGGTCTCGATGGAGATGGTGTCGTTGTTGCGCGGGGCCGCCGCGTAGGCCATCTCGCTGACCGGGATGCACTGGATCACTTCCCCTTCCAGCCCCACCACAAAGTGGGCGCTAGCCGACGTTCCCGCTGCCTGCGGATCCTGATCCGCCAGACCGTCGAAATAATCCCGGTTCTTCTGGGCCGATGTGCCGGGATTTGCCACATAGTGGATCACAATGTTGTTGACCCGCTTCAGGCTCACGTCCGGCCGCGAAAATATGTTCTTGCGGATAAATTCCTGTTTCACCCACTTTGGCACCTCCACGGCCTTCAAATCCACCGTGTAGGGACGCTCCCACTTCCATTTCATATAGCCGGCGCCGAATCCGGCCGCCAGCCCGATCACCAGGGCCAGCACGATGGGAAACACCGCGATGCGCCGCCCTCTGGACCTCCTGGACCGGCTCTCCCGGTTCTCAGGGCGCTCCTTGGATTTTGGTGTGACCTGCCGCGGCTGATGAACCGGGGGCTTGGCCGGTTTTGTTCCTCTCCCGTTCTCTTCTGTCATCTGGTACTCACCTCTTGTACATTTTCATTTGTCAATCACAATACCACCAATATATCATTTCTTGTCTAAAAAAACAATGAATGTTGCGTTTTATTTGTAATGGGATAAAATAGTAAAAAATAATCCGTGCTCAATGCAACTTTCACGCCTCCCGGGGCGTCTAACATTCAGAACAGCGAAAGGAGGAATGTACATGGGTTCCAAACAGGAAACAGAGGTGGAACGCCTGCTGCTGGAGAACTACGAGACATATTACCGGCTGGCCTACAGCTATGTGCGCCAGGAACAGGACGCCCTGGACATTGTCCAGGAAAGCGCCTACAAAGCGATCCGGGACTGCAAAACCGTCCGGAATCCGGATTACCTGGCCACCTGGGTGTACCGCATCGTCATCAACACGGCCCTGGACACGGTTCGCAAGCGCAAGCGCGAGGAACTGTCGGACACCCTGCCCGAAGCCGTCTGGGAGGACAGCTACGGGGATGTGGATCTGCGCGGCGTATTGGAGCGGCTGGATGACCGCAGCCGTACCGTGGTAATTCTGCGGTACTTTGAAGATATGAAACTGGAGGACGTGGCCCGGACTGTGGGCGAGAACCTAAACACGGTGAAGGCGAGGCTTTACCGGGCGTTAAAGAAGCTGCGGCTGGACCTGGAGGCCGGCGCCTACGAAGCTTCGGGAAAGGAGAAACCGAGATGAAGCAGGACGAAAAGCAGATTATGGACGAACTGAAACGGGAATATGAGTCGATCCCGGTGCCGCCCCAGGCGCGCGCGCGGATCATGCAGGGAATCAACCAGGCAAAAAAAGAACAGAAACGAGGTAATTATATGAAAATTATGAAATCTACCGGAGCTACCGCGGCTGCGGCCATGGTGATGATCACCGTGATGGCAAACTTAACCCCCACCACTGCAAGCGCAATGGAAAAGCTGCCCGTGATCGGCTCCATCGCCAAGGTGGTGACCTTCCGCACCTTTGAAGATCAGAAGGACAATTTTGAGGCCAATATTCAGGTTCCACAGGTGACATTGGACGGAAACACGGAGAACAAGGTGAATAAGTCCATCGAAGAGTACGCCGACGAGCTGATCGCCCAGTACGAGAAGGAGCTGGCCGCAGACCAGGGCGAGGGCCACTATTCCCTGGACAGCTCTTACAAGGTGGTGACGGACAATGACAAGTACCTCTGCCTGCGCATCGATACCACGGAAATCATGGCCAGCGGCGCTCAGTTCGTAAAGATTTTTACGGTTGACAAGGCCACGGGAAATGTGATCTCCCTGAAGGACCTGTTTGCCAACCGGCCGGATGCGCTGGACAAAATTTCCGAAAATATCAAAGAGCAAATGCGCAGCCAGATGGCTGAGGACGAGAACAAACAGTATTTCCTGGACAGCGATATGCCTGAGACGGATTTCAAGGGTCTCACCGGCAGCGAGAGTTTCTATTTTGATGAATCCGGCCAGCTGGTGATCGCCTTCAACGAGTACGACGTAGCCCCCGGTTATATGGGCGCGGTGGATTTCACCATCCCCAAAACCGTCACCGGAAAGCTGTAAGACCCAGTCCTTTTCTTCCTGCGGGTACGCAAATGCCCGGGCGCGGCATATGATAAGGTGACAGGAAAAATGGAGGCTTCCATGCAAACCAATCAAATCACGCCCAGAATGGCATTTACCAACCTGCTGGCCGAAAACCGTCCCCAGGCCATGGCCTGGGTGACAGGCAATTCCAAGGCCCCCCAGCTCAGCGGTCTGGTCAAGTTTTACCACACCCCCTACGGCGGTGTGCTGGTGGAGGCGGAGTTCTTCGGACTGCCGAACGTGGACCGTGAGGGGTCCTCGGACTTCTACGCCATGCACATCCACCAGTTCGGCGACTGCTCCGACAACTTTGCCAACACCGGGGAGCACTACAATCCCACCAGCATGCCCCACCCGGACCACGCCGGCGACATGCCGCCGGTTCTGGCCAATCAGGGCTACGCCTGGTTGAGCTTTTACGACAAACGCTTTACCGTCGACGATATTTTGAACCGTTCCGTGATCATCCACTCCCGCGCCGATGATTTCACCACCCAGCCCTCGGGAAATTCCGGCGACAAGATCGGATGCGGCGTGATCCGCCCCACAAGCCCGGACTGGGAAAACGCCTGACCCGCCGGAGCCGGGCGGGTATATTCCCCGGCTCCACCCCTTTTTCAGAGCGTTTACGTTTTCTTCCGGGGTTGTTAAAGAATCCTTTAGGTTTTTTATTTTTTCTTTATTCTGCGCTCAAACTTTGGACACATTTAAGCTCTATACTATAAATCGTACAAGGCAGACGCCTTTTCAAATAAAAAAGCTTTTCATACCTACAGCCGGCAAATCCCCCTTTGCCGGCCCCTCCTTTTTCTGGGGCCTTTCGCCTGATTTTCCTGTATTTCCAGTATTTTATAAGTAGGATATACCCTGAAACACTTTGTACTTTTCCCCGCCCCATGGTATAATTAAGGAAACGCATCTCATGTCATCAACCTGTCGGTTGGTGACATGGTAGAATTAAGAAAACGTATTATGTGATATTCCGGTAGAGAAGGAGGGATTCGAATGTGCAGCAAACTTTCCTATTTAAAAAGTTTTCTGGATGAGAGCAGCTATACGGTGGCGCTCTGCGGCTCCGGGATGATGGAGGAGGGCGGCTTCATCGGAGTCAAAAAGCAGGAGCGGGACTACGAGATTGAGGCCGCTTACGGCTATTCAGCCGACGAGATATTTTCCAGCGCCTTCTACAACACCCGGCCGGAGCTGTTTTTTGAGTTTTATAAAAAGGAAATGCTGGAACACGCGCCCAGAGCCACGCAGTCCAGCCCGGCCATGGCCTCTCTGGAACATCTGGGAAAGCTCAACTGCGTGGTTTGCAGCAATATTTACGATCAGGCCCGGCTGGCCGGTTGTAAGAACGTGATCAACCTGCACGGAAGCATTTACGAAAATCAGTGCCCGCGCTGCAAACGGAACTATCCCCTGGAATACATCAAGTCCTCCAAGCGGGTTCCGCTGTGCGAGACCTGCGGCATCCCGGTCCGCCCCCTGGTCAACCTGTTCGGCGAGCAGGTGGACAGCCAGCTGATGACCCGGACCACGGAGGAGGTCTCCAAGGCCGACTTACTCCTACTCCTGGGCACCACCCTGGAATCCGAGGTGTATCGCCATTATATCAACTATTTCGAGGGCAGGCGCCTGGCCATCATCCACCAGAGCGAACACTACAAGGACCACCTGGCGGATCTGGTCATCGTGGACCAACCCCAAAACGTGCTGCCGGAACTGGTAAAGCTCTACAACGCGGAGCGGTAAACCCGCGGTTTAGGTTTGTGGGAACACAGTTGATTGGTACGGCAAAAGGCCGTGTGCGAGGCAATCCAAAGCACACGGCCTTTTTATAATGATCGGACCGTCCGTTTCCCTTTTGACGGTATCTTACATGGGTTCCATGGGAATGATGATCGCCGCCAGGAAGTAGATCAGCAGACCCTTCCAGGAGAATGCCAGTATGGCAAACACCAGACGCACGATTGTCGGGTCAATATTGAAATACTCCGCCACGCCGCCGCACACGCCGCAGATCATTTTATTCCGGTTGGACCGGTAAAGTCTTTTATTCGCTTCCATATGATAGTTGCTCCTTTCCTCACAGGCTGCCTGTAAACTGCACCTCAATGGTGCCCACGCCGCACTCCAGTTCCATACTCCTTGCCGCGCGGTTGTCAATCTTTCGCTCCACGCCAAGGGAGCTGTATTGGTCGCCGTCGATATTCACGCTGCCCGCGCCGCACTGAATTTTATAGTTATAATCTTCCCGGCTGCCCGTCAGCTTTACGCTTGTGACGCCGACTCCTGTCTCCACTTCCAGCTTCTCGTCCACCCGTCCGGTGAACGCCATACTGCTGACGCCGCTCTGCAGCTCCAGCTTGCGGGTCACAATACCGTTTATCTCGCAGGCGGCGGCTCCAACCTCCACCTCGACCTTGTTAAAGTAATAGTTTTCCGGCACGATCACCTCGATCTTGGCCTCCTTGCGGCTGCCCTTGAACTCGCGCTCAATTTTCAGTTTATCATCGTCCAGATAACAGCGGGCGCTCCCCGTCTCGTCCTTCATGCGCACGGAAATGTCTTCGGCCTGAGCGCTGGATATAACCCGCACGGAACCGCGGTCCACCTCGATGTCCATCTCCGCCACACCGGTCACATGCCAGCTGCCGTCCTCACGCTCTTCCATCGCCGCCGGGCCGCTGCGGGCCTGGCTTCCGGGGAGAATCCCGGCAGCGCCTTCGGGATTTCCGGCGTTTTCACCACCGGGGCCTGCGAAATTTCCGCCAGCTTCACCGCCGGCTCCTGCAAAATTTCCACCGTTTTCACCTCCGGCATATCCGGAGCCGCTGCTCCCGGCCTGGGCCGGAACTCCCGGCTCCTGACCAGCCCCGTCCCCAGGCGGATTCTGGGCGCGGCTTCTGCTGTGGCTGGCCTCGTCGCTCCAGAAATCATCCTCCCAGAGTTCGTCCCAGTAATCCGGGTCCTCCAAATCGTCAATCCAATCGTCGTCCGCCCAGCTCATGGCGCGGTGGACCGCGTTCTTCACTCCGCTTCCCAGACGGCGGGCTCCGCCAAAGCTCACCGCCGCAAAAGTGGTAAGAATTCCGACCGCCAGCATGACTGCGCCGGCCACCGCACAGATCTTAATCATCTTTTTCAAACTTCATCCCTCCTGTTCTTGTGGAAGAAACGGTTCAGGCAGTCCGCGATCCCCCGGATCACAAAGGGCACGAACCGGCCGTAAAACAGTACGGACAGCGCCAGACCCAAAAGTCCCAGACCGGCCAGGGCCAGGCCGCTTCCAAATACCACCAGGCCGCTCCAGGGGCTTGCGAAGGCCATCACGATCCCCCAAGGGATCATAATAACGCCTGCAATGAGGAAACCCACTGTGACCAGGCCCAGAAACACCAGCAGCACGATCAGCAGCGCCAGGATGCACCCGGCAAGTCCCCACAGCCCCTGGCCAATTCCCCAGGCCACCGGGAGCGCTAACGCCAGCAACACCAGAACCAACACGATTTTTAATAATCTGGACGTCCTCGGTTCCGCTTTTTTTCCGCTCTCCCCGCTTTCCCCGGTCTGTCCGGCCGCTTTCCCACCGGCGCTTTCCGGCAGATCGTAGCGGTGGGCCACCTGGTAGCCGGGGTCCCGGAAACGCTCGTCCGTGTATCCGCTCTCCGTGAACGCGCCGCCCTCCTCCAGATTGCCCGCAAGGTCGGAGCGGATGATGGCAGCCACGCGCTCCGGGCTGCCGAACTCCCGGATCACCTGTTCCTCGTTTTCAGGCCCCGCTTCATCAAAATAGTCTCTGTAATACTGTAAAGCTTCTTCTTTCTCATCGTCCTGGACATCCTGCAAAAGATACTCCAGCTCTCTCATAAACGCATCCCTGGTCATATGTTCGCCTCCTCAAATATCTGGGATATCTTCTGCGAGTACACGCTCCACTCCCCCCGGTACAGCGAAAGCTGCGCCCGCCCCGGCTCCGTGATCTTGTAATACCGCCGGTTTCTCCCGTCGATGGCCAGATCATAGACCTCCAGACACTCCTCCTTCTGGAGCCGCCTGAGCACCGGATACAGCGTGGACTCGGAAATGTCGATCACCCGCCGCACATCCTGGGTAATCTTGTATCCATAGGTCCCTTCCTGCTCCCTGGAGACAACTGCCAGCACGATGGCGTCCAAAAGAGCCGATCCTGTATTAAATACCATGTGATCTCTCCTATTCTGAATCTTGTAATATTGGCTGTCGAATTATATTATACATCATATAATATGCTTATACTATACAGTATATAATATTATATGTCAATAGGTGAAAATACATTTTCAGGATTATTATGGTTTGCCGCCGTCAAATCATACCCATTCCCCCCTTGTGCGCATTTTTTCAATTTCATCATACTTTCGTAAAGATGTTTAGATTTTTTTAATCACCCGGACAAACTTTCTCCATATATTTTCTCTATACTATGTATTGTAAACAATGATTCACAGATTTCATCAACCGAACATTGTATCCAACAAAAGCAGTCAGAGCTTTACATCATTTATCTCATACCTCAAGCCGGTGGGATTGACAGGAAGTCAGCCTCGCCGGCTCAACCTAATTTCAGGGCATTTTTTCTTCGCCGCGGCTGTTTCGCCGTATTTCCTGCCATTTCCTAATCATTTATGAAGATATTTTACAAGCCTTCCTGGGGATCTCATGTTAAAATAGAGCGAGTCAGGAGGATTTTAGAATGAACAAAGAGCTTCGCACCATCTGTTTTGACAGCGATTTAAAGATTGAGGCCGTCCGATTTGAGGAGATTTCCCAGTCCTTTCCCCCGCATTTCCACGAACACTATGTGGTGGGTCTGGTGGAGAACGGGGACCGTTCCCTGTCCTGTAAAAACCTGGACTGTCTGCTGAAACCGGGCGATATGGTACTGTTCCATCCGGGCGAAAAACATGCCTGCACCCAGCTGGCCGGGGCCGCCCTCAATTACCGCGGCTTCAACATCCCGGAGCCGGTGATGCGCGAGATCACCAGGGAGCTGACCGGGACGCCGTTTCCGCCGCTGTTTACCAGCAATCTGGTGCAGGACGAGGAGCTGACCGGCCGCCTGATCACCCTGCACAATATGGTGATGAGCGGTTCCGGAGAATTTGAGAAGGAGGAAATTTTTCTGTTTCTGCTGGACGCCCTGATCACCCGCTACGCCCAGCCCTTTGACGCGCCCATGCCGGAGTGCATGGCTGAGATCGGCCAAGCCTGCGCCTTTATGGACGAACACTACAGCGAGCGGATCACACTGGAACAGCTCTGCCGCCACTGCGGGCTGAGCAAGTCCACGCTGCTGAGAGCCTTTACCAAGGAGCGGGGAATTACCCCCTACCGTTATCTGGAAAACGTCCGCATTAACCAGGCCAAAAAGTTGCTGGAACAGGGCACGTCCCCGGCCCAGGCCGCGCTCATGACCGGTTTTACGGACCAGAGCCATTTCACCAACTATTTCAGCATGTTCACCGGAGTTGCGCCCGGCGTGTACCGGAAAATCTTTCTGGAGAAACCGGACCATTCAAACTAGGAGGAACTGTCATGGAACGCAAAACCGCGGCCGGCCATCTGGCGGCCCTGATCACCATTCTCGTGTGGGGAACCACATTTATCTCAACCAAACTGCTGCTGGTGGATTTTAAGCCGGTGGAAATCCTATTTTTCCGCTTTGTCATGGGCTACGTCGCGCTGATTCTGGCCTGCCCCCGTATGTTGCGCCTGAAGGAGCGGCGGCAGGAGCTCACCTTTGCCCTGGCCGGACTCTGCGGCGTGTGTATGTATTACCTGCTGGAAAATATCGCCCTCACCTACACCCTGGCTTCCAATGTGGGCGTGATCATTTCCGTGGCCCCCTTTTTCACCGCCATGCTGACCCACCTGTTCATGAGGGGCGAGGAACGGCTGAGGCCCAACTTTTTCGCTGGATTCGCGGCGGCTATGGCCGGAATCTGCCTGATCAGCTTCAACGGCGCGGAGGGCTTTACCTTGAGTCCGGTGGGCGACCTGCTGGCCCTGGCCGCAGCCCTTATCTGGGCCTGCTATTCCGTGCTGACCCGCAAAATCAGCGGCTTCGGCTACGGCACCATCCAGGCCACCAGGAGGATTTTCTTCTACGGGCTTTTGTTTATGGCTCCCACCCTGTTTTTGTTTGACTTCAACCCGGACCTGACCCGTTTTTCCAACCCGGTTTATTTATTCAACATCCTGTTCCTGGGTTTCGGAGCTTCCGCTCTCTGCTTTGTGACCTGGAACACGGCCGTGCGGGTACTCGGCGCGGTCAAGACCAGCATTTATATTTACATGGTGCCGGTGATCACGGTGGTTACCTCGGTGATCGTGCTGGGCGAGACCGTGACCCCGGCCTCCGCCCTGGGAATCCTGCTGACCCTGACCGGTCTACTGCTTTCGGAATCTAAATTTGAATGGAAGAAAAGGAGTACACAAAATGGACTTGCAGAATGAGAAATGCGTGATGGTAATCGATGAAAATCTGCCGATGGGAATCATCGCCAACACGGCGGCGATCCTCGGCATCACCCTGGGGAAGAAACGGCCTTACGTGGTGGGCTGCGACGTGGAGGATCAATCGGGCGGCGGGCACCTGGGCATCGTCGAGCTCCCGGTTCCGATTTTAAAAGGGAATCCCGGCCTGATCCGGGAGATTCGGGAAAAGCTTTACCAGCCTGAATTTGAGGACCTGACCGTGGTGGACTTCACCGACCTGGCCCAGAGCTGCAAGACCTACGAGGAATTCATGGGGAAAATGGCCCAGGCCTCCGGGGACGAGTTAAACTACTTTGGCCTGGCCATCTGCGGGTCCAAGAAGAAGGTCAACAAGCTGACCGGAAGCATGCCCCTGCTGCGGTAGCCGGTTCACAAACTGCTAACATTATGTTCATAAAAGTGTTACAGAAAGATCAAATTCTCCTCACAATTTCCCTCTATACTTATAAATGTAAAGAGCTAATGCTAACAAGACTTTTTTTCATAATACTCTGGCCGGCAGGGAACACCTGACCGGCCTCCTCCTTTTTTCAGGGCTGTCCCCACGTTTTTGTCCAACTCATAATTTTTCCGGTTCCCACCCATACTAAGACCGGAGGTGAGAGAGATGGCAAAGGACGAGACAAACGCAACCAACCGCGACACATCAAGCGATACCGACCGGACCAGGAAATCGGGCTGCGGTTCTGTGGAACCCCTTCCCGAGAGCTCCAGACCGCGGCGCGACGGCCCCGGCGGAGACTGATTGGGGAAAAAACAGAAAAAAAGAACGGAAGCGGACTCCGGGAGATCAGATTCCCGGATGTTCGGCTTCCGTTTTAGTTTGAATATTCAGATATCATGTGGCGGCCGGCGGTGCCTAACCGGATGTAACGCGCCTCCTCCTGCCGCAGAAAGCGCTCGCACTCCTCCGCAAATCCCTCCGCGCTCCCCTCTTCCAGGCGCTGCGCCAGCAGTTTCGCGGGGGCGAGGGCGGGGCCAGGGCCGTTGTCGGGGCCGGGGCCGCTGCCAGAATCGGGGCCGTTGTCGAGGCCGGGGCCGCCTCCGGCACTGCCTCCGCTATCTGCGCCTGTTTTCCGCCGCTGCAATTCCAGGGGATAGCCCCAGGCCGTCAGCTGCCGGACCATGCCGTAGCACTCCCGGACAAACATGGAGGGACATTGGACCCCGATGAAATCCAGTACCCGTTCAAGACAGAGACAGCGCTCTTCCTCCTTCAAACAAGACAGACGCTGCTTTAACTCCGCTGCCGCCTCCGGCGCCGCGCTCTCCAGGGCGCACCGGGCGACCGGGCGGATGGTGAGCGCCAGAAACTGCAGGCTTTCCCGGTACAGCCTGAAGCTATCCCGAAGCTCCGGGCTCCCCAGATCTATTTCCCCCGGCTGCGCGCAGACCAGGGTTCCCTTTCCGTGATGGGAGCGGACCAGGCCCAGGCGGCTTAAAAGCTCCAGCGTCCGCCGCACCGTGTTCACCCCAACCCCGTAGGTCCCTGCCAACTGGGGCAGGGAGGGCAGGTAACTGCCCGCGGGATAGGTCTGATCGATCATCTCCCGGATCAGGCGGGAGGCTAGAGTATAGCGCAGCTGCGGCCTCCGGCTGTAAATATTGCACTGAAAATGCACGGGCCTTACATTCTCCATGTGATACTCTGCAGCCGCCTGCTCCATAAAGGCGTACAGCTGCCCCGCGGCGACGGCGGTGATCCGCTCCAATTCCCGCTGCAGCAGATCAATAATTTCATCCCTGGACGTGCCCGGCAGATCCAGAGCCGGCCGCTGCCGCTCCTCCCAGTTGGTCAGATACGGGTAACGGATGTAGCGGATCACTTCCCAGTAGCAGTTTATGATCAGACCGTTGTTCAAAGCTTTCAGGGCAAGAATATACAGCTGCACCGGCATGGACACCGACCCTGGGCCGGGATCGGAGAGTCCTTGCAGCAGCACCTCCCACTCCGCTCTGCTTAAACGGCGCATCCCGGCCTGCAACAGCGGTTCGATTAACAGCCGCTGGGCCTGAATCAGATCCCGGATCCCCTCCCTGCGCGGCACAAAATAGGCGGCGGCGTTCCGGCGAAAATCGGCGGATTCCGCCTTGTAGACCACCAAAGCCGCCTTGCGGGCATCCATTTTAATATAACCGTTTTTTTCTAAAATTCTCAGCCCCGCTCTCACCGTAGCGGGCGCCATTCGAAAGATTCCGCATATTTTTTGGATCGACGGAAGCCGGTCTCCGCAGACATAAAAACCACAGCGTATTCTGGCCTCATAATATTCGTATATCAGACGGTAAAACCCATCGCCAGACTTCATCCCGTCCCCTCCTTCGCCGCCCGTTGCACCGGCGCGCCTTCAGTCTTCCTTGCCGAACACAAAATCATACAACAGCTGGTACAGCCGCTGCGGGTCCACAGGCTTTGCCAGGTGGGCGTTCATGCCCGCAGCCTTACTTTTCTCGATGTCGTCGTCAAAGGCGTTGGCCGTCATGGCGATGATCGGTACCGTGTGCGCGTCCGCGTTGCTCAGATGCCGGATGTTGTTGGCCGCCGTGAGGCCGTCCATCAGAGGCATGCGGATGTCCATGAGGATGGCGTCGTAATAGCCGGGTTCGGATTTGCTGAACCGCTCCAGGGCCCGCAGCCCGTTCTCCGCGGTGTCCACCTCAAAGCCCTTATCCCGCAGAAGCAGGGCCGCCACCTCGGTGTTGATCTGATTGTCCTCCACCAGCAGAATCCGTTTTCCGGCGAAATTATATTCCACGTTGACGGGCTGCCGCCGCTCCTCCTTCTCCCCAAGAGCTCTGGTGAAGGCCGACACCAAGGAAGATTTGAACATAGGTTTGCTCATCAGCAGGTTGACGCCCGCCAGCTTGGCCTCGTGCTCGATGGAGAGCCAGTCGTAGGCGGTCATGATGATGATGGTGACGTCCGGCCCCACAATGGCGCGGATGCGCCTGGCCGTCTCGATGCCGTCCATATCCGGCATCTTCCAGTCCACCAGGATCATGTCGAAATACCGGCCATTGTCCTTCAAACCGGCCACCAAATCCACCGCCTTGCGGCCGCTGTCCACCCACTGGGCCTGGACGCCCATCTCCCGCAGGGTCGAAACCGCGCTCTCGCAGACCGCCACATCGTCGTCCACCACCAGCGTTTTTAGATGGGAAAAATTGTAATCGTGCTTTTTCTGGCTGTGGCGGTGCTTCTCCTCCTCGGAGATCCCCAGCTTCACATCTACGGTAAATTCGGTGCCGATCCCCTTGATGGAGCGCACTGTGATCCTTCCGTCCATCATATCCACGATATTTTTGGAGATCGCCAGCCCCAGGCCGGTCCCGCCGTACACCGCGGTGGTGCCGGTGGATTCCTGGGAGAAGGGCTCGAAAATGTGGGGAATGAACTCCTCGCTCATGCCCACGCCGGTGTCGTTTACAATGAAGCGCAGCACGGCGTCGTTTTTCGTCTTCTTCCGCTGGGAGGCCGAGAAGGTGACCTTTCCGCCCTCGCTCGTAAATTTGATGGCGTTGCTGAGGATGTTGATAAGCACCTGCTGCAGCTTCATGGCATCGCCCACGTAATAGTCGTCCAGCACCGGGTCCGCGATGCATTCGTAGTCCACCCCCTTGGAGGCGGCCTGGGCGTAACAGATGGAGTTGATTCCGTTCAGGAACTCCTCGGTTGGAATCTTTTCATTTTTCAGCAGCATCTTGCCGCTCTCGATCCGGCTCATATCCAGGATATCGTTGATCAGCGACAGCAGAAAACGGGAGGAAATGCCGATTTTGGAGATGCAGTCCGCCACCTGCTCGTCGTCCCCGATGTGCTGGGCCGCAATGGTGCTCATTCCGATGATCGCGTTCATGGGCGTGCGGATTTCGTGGCTCATGCGGGAGAGAAAATCGGACTTGGCGGCGTTAGCCTGCTCCGCGGCCACCAGCGCGGCGGCCAGCTCCTCCTTCTGACGCTGTTCCTGGCGGACCACATCGGTCACGTCGGTCCGCGCCATGCACACCCGCTTCAGCTCCCGGCTGATGTAGAATACCTGAATCCGCTTGACGCGCAGGCTGCCGCTGTTGTCGCGCATCTCCACGCTGAACGTGTAGGACGGCTGATGCTCCAGCTGTTTCTGCATATACTCAAAATCCAAATGTGCAAGGTATTCCCGCTTTGCCGGGCCGTCCATAAAACGGTCCGCGATGCGGCGGATCTCCTTCTGGAATACCCCATCCCGCATGATCGTGTCCTTGATCTGTTCATCGTAGGAAATCAGGCGGTGAACCCCCGCAGGGATGTTGATCTCCGTGATCACATCGTAATCCAGCGCCGCGATCTGCATGAGCAGCTGTTCCCGCAGCTTCTGTTCGGTGATGTCAAAGGTGTAGAAGAATGTGATAATATCGTTGTTCTCAGGATTTACGCAGAGGCGGAAGCTGGTGCTTCCCCAAAACGCTCCGCCGCCTTTACGCCTGCGCAGAAAATCCATATGGAAATCCGCTTTGCCGGCGGCGTAATCCGCCAGCACCTTCTCACGGTTTAAGTTGGTGCGGATCTTCTCCCCGCAGACCGGGTCTACGGCGGAAGCAGCCAGATTCTCAATGGTCTGGTCGTAGCTGTTCCCCACCGAAGCAATAGCAACATCCTCTGTGGCCATATAACTCTCCACCTGGTTCCGGGTCAGATTGAGCCGCCCCTGTGTGCTGCCCCCGGCTGAGGACAGCTCCGCAAAATAGGACAATTCCTGCTCGTAGAGTTCCCTCTCCCGCTTCTGAAGCAGCTTTTCATCCGTGATGTCCACAAACACGCAGTAGAAAAATGATTCTCCGCTCAGTTCCCGGAACAGCTGGGCCTTGACGGAAACCCAGCGCACGGTCCCGTCCTTGCGGATCAGACGGTTCTCCGTGTGGATCGTATTGCCCGTGGCCAGCTGCCGGTTCAGGGTATCAACCAACACCTTCAGGTCGTCCGGATAAATAACCGAAGCCATCCGGTTTCCCAGCGCAGCGAATTCCTCCCTGGAATAGCCGAGAAATTCAAACAAGCCGTCGTTGGCGTCGATCACGGAAAAACCGGCGTCAAAACGACAGCGGAATACCGCCCCGGGAATATTGTTGTACAGGTTCAGCACTTCCTCCTGGGCGCGCTTTTGAGCCGTGATGTCGATGCAAACCGAGGTGATGGCCGCCCGGCCGTCCTCGGCGGTCATCCTTTTTCCCACATCGTGAACCCAGATAAAGGAGCCGTCCTTTTTCTTCATCCGGTACTCCACCATGTACTCTCCGGCCGCCTCCAGCTGGCCGGCCACCTCCTGATCCACCATGCCGCGGTCGTCCGGATGCATGCAGTTGGTGATCATGCCGTCTATATCGTCGATAAATTCCGCCTCGGTCTCATAACCCAGGTAGCGCAGCATCTGGCGGTTGACAAAGTAGAAGGGAAAACCGTCTTCTATGTAACCGCCCATCATACCTCCGGGCAGCGAATCGTTGAGCAGCTCCTGGCGCTGGCGGACCGTGTTCCGGATCACCAGCGTCTGGGGATAGTGCTCGGCTCCCTGCTGGCTGTTGCCAGGCTCCGCAAAATGCAGGCTGGCGATCTCCCACACGCCCTCCGCCGCTTCAACCAGGGTAAAGAAACACCGAAGCCGCCATATATACACCGTGTTCTTCAGCACAATCTCAAAGGAAAGACTGACGACATCCTCCCGGATCGGCTGCTGGTGAATCACGGTAAAATCCAGGTCAAAGGGCTCCGGAATCTCCAGAATATCCTCCCGGAGATACGCGGCCATCGCCTCTTTACCTCTGGCGGATTCATGCTCCCCGGTCCCCACAAAGGTGACGTCCTCCGTCAGATACTCCACCGTCTTTTTCCAGTCCCGCTCCTCAAACCACACCCGGCAGAACTCCCGTATTGTCTCAATCGCTGTCATCTGTCTCCTCATCCGGCTCATTTCCTCCACAAACTGCAGCCGCCCTTGTTGTTTTTTTTCGCCTGGTATAATGCCTGGTCCGCCCGTTCAATCAGCTCCTCTGAGGAATCCAGTTCATTCCGGCGGACAACGCCCGCCGTGCACGCCGCCAGATTTCCTCCGGCCCCCATTTCCCGGATCGCCCGGCAAATCTCCTCACCCTTTTTGAGCGCGGCTTCATCGGTCTTCATCTGCTTCATCACCACCACGAACTCATCCCCGCCGTATCGCGACAGGATATCGGATTCCCGGGTGTGGGAGCGCAAAAGCTGAGCAAACTGCCGGATATGGCGGTCCCCCTCCGCATGCCCAAAGGTGTCGTTGATCGACTTCAAATTGTCCAGGTCAAACAGATAGAGGGCCAGGGGAGCGTCCTCCTTGCGCAGGGAATCCATGGCCGCCTGAAATCCGCGGCGGTTTAACAGTCCGGTCAGATAATCCCTGCTGGCCTCCTGCTGAAGCTCCAGGCTCCACTCCCGGGTCTGCGTGGCCCTGAGCGCCCGGGTCACCCGGCGTTTCAGGCTCTTCATGGTATGGGGCTTGCCGGTAAAGTCGTCGGCGCCCATCTCCAGGGCCCGCTCCTCCATACCCGCATCCGCTGAGGCCGTGGCAATGGCACAGATGTTCCACACCGCTTTCTCCCGCTGCAAAATCTCCAGCACGGAGAAACCGTCCGGCCCTGATAGGGTCAGGCTCAGGACCACCGCCCCGATCCGGCTCTCGTAGTCCGCGATGCAGCCCAGGGCCGCCTCGCCGTCCGCTGCCTCCACCACCTCAAACTGATCTTTAAAGAGCTCCCGCACCTGTCCGCGGTAGGTCTCGTCTTCGTCCGCGATCAGCAGAATCTGCCGGGGGCAGTCCTCCTGCTGCGATTCTTCCGTCTCCTCCGCCTGCTCTCCGCTTCCGGCCTGCTCTCTCAGCAGCTCCTCAAACTGGTCGCAGGGCATAGGTCTGGCCATATAGTAACCCTGAGCGTAGTCGCAGCCGATCTCTCGCAGCCGCTCCATCTGCTCCGGGGTCTCCACGCCCTCCGCCACCACGCTCAGCTTCATCCACCGGGCCAGGCCCATGATAAAGCGCAGGATTCCCTGCTTGTTGGGTTTAGCCGTCTCGCTCTGGATGAATTTCATATCCAGCTTCAGGATATCTAACGGCATCTGATTGAGCATGTTCAGGGACGAGTACCCGCTGCCAAAGTCGTCCATCTCGATGATAAATCCCAGATTGCGCAGGCTGACCACCGTCTCGATGATCTGATTGGGGTCCTCGGTGTAGGCGCTCTCCGTGATCTCCAGGTGGAGCCTGGAAGGGGACAGCCCATACTTGTTTACCGTGTTCATGAGGAAATCCGTCAGGTTCGCATTGTAGATGTCCGCCCGGGATACGTTGACGGAGACAGCGATTGCCGGAAGTCCCTTGTCGTCCCAGGACCGCAGCGCGGCGCAGGTCCGGTCCCACACGAACTGGTCCAGCTTGGTGATGAAACCGTTTTTCTCAAACAGGGGGATAAACTCAGCCGGAGACTGAAAGCCCCACTCCGGGTGGTTCCACCGGATCAGTGCCTCCGCGCCCGCCAGCTGGTAGTCCTGAATCCGATACTTGGGCTGCAGATAGATCACGAACTGGCCTTCCTTCAGCGCAGCCTCCATGCCGTCCGTGATGGCCTGCTCCCGCAGCAGCTTGTTGCGCAGCTTGTCGTCGTAGGTGGCGAAATACTTTCCGTACTGGCCCTTGATGCTGCGGGCGGCCAAAAGCGCCCGGTCGCACATCTGCTCAAAGGGAATGGTCCGATCCACAACCGCGAACACGCCCCATTTCATGGACACACTCCTGGTGTTTGACATGGCGCTGATCTCGATCTCCGCATTCCGGAACATCTCGTTGGAGTATTCCCAGCTGTGCTCCAGCAGGCACACGAACTGGTCCGCATTGAACCGGCCGCAGAGGCCGCGCCCGTTCACCATCCGGGTGTAGAGCCGGGCGATTCCGCACAGCAGCCGGTCCCCGGCCGGAATCCCGAACACGTCGTTGATCAGCTTGAAATTCTCGATGTCGGAGCAGATCACATCGTAGCGCTTTTGGGGATTCTGGGCCAGCAGCTCCTTGGCCTTCCGGTAGAAAAACTCCTTGCTGTAAAGCCCGGTCAGCCGGTCGTACTGGAACTGGTTGACCATGGCCGCCGTCTCCCGCAGATTGATGATGCTGGCCACGCGGTGCAGGATCACCTGGGGCTTGTAGGGCTTTGCCACGAAATCGGTGGCCCCGTGAGCCAGGGCTGCCACCTCGTCGGTCTCGCCGTCATTCTGCGTGGTGACGATCACCGGGATGGTCGCGTAGTCGGGCGTGGATTTCATGATGGACAGAAAGGTATAGCCGTCCATCACGGGCATCACCAAATCCAGTAGAATTAGGGATATCTCATCCTTGTACCGTTCCAGCAGGGAGAGCGCCTCCTCCCCGTTTTCCGCTTCCAGCACCTGATATTGATCGGCCAGTATCGTGTTCAGCATAGTCCGGTTGATCTCGTTGTCCTCAACCACCAATATTGTTTTATAGATCATTGTTTTATCCCCTTGTCCTGAACTGCCGCGTCAGCGTCCACTGTCCCCGCGTTCGGTGAATCCGGTCACTCCAGAAATATTTCATATATTATTTGTGTAAACAGTTTCTTAACTCTGTCCATATATATACCATTTCATTCTAGCATAGAAGGGTTGAATGTGCAATGCTTTTAACCGGCCCGATTGCAGCGCAAACCCATGATTTATATAGGTTTTTAAGATTCTTCTTTCCCAATGGGTTCGCGCCCCGGAGCCGTCCGGGAAGGTTTCCCGGGATGCAGAATGAGGAAAACGGCCGCCGGACCATTTCCCTCATTTTAACGCTCTTATGCTTTTTTGCAGGATTCCACCCGGGCGCCTCAGCCCAGGCAGCGCTTCAGTTCCTCCACCAGGAGGCGGATATCCAGAGGCTTGACCAGGTATCCCGTCATCCCCGCTGCAAACGCTTTCTGCTTGTCCTCTTCAAAGGCGTTGGCGGTCATGGCCAAAATCGGAACCGACGGGCCGTCCCCGCGGTCCATGGCGCGAATCCGTGTGCACGCCTCCAGGCCGTCCATAACCGGCATACGGATATCCATCAGAACCGCGTCGTAGGTCCCCGGTTCCCGGGCCGCGAAGATGTCAAGGGCCTCCTGGCCGTTTACAGCGGTGTCCACAGCCGCGCCGTTCATTTCCAGAAGCGTCACCACAATCTCCCGGTTCAGCTCGTTGTCCTCAGCCAGCAGGAAACGTTTCCCTGCAAGGCCCGAATCGCAGTGCCCGGACGGCTCCGGATTCCGCTCATCCAGCTTTGAGAACGTGTCGTAGATCGCGGACCGGAACAGGGGCTTGGCGATAAAATAGTCGATGCCCGCAGCCCGGGCCTCCGCCTCGATGCCGCTCCAGTCGTAGGCCGTGATCATGATGATCATGGTATCCTCCCCCACCAGGCTTCGGATCCGCCTGGCCGTCTCGATCCCGTCGATCCCGGGCATTTTCCAGTCGATCATGGCGATGTCGAACATCCGGTCCTGGCATAGGCTCATCTCCACCTCTGCCACGGCCTGGTAGCCGGAATCCGCCCACACGGTTCTGGCCCCAATGTCCTCCAGGATATCCGCCGTCTGCCGTCCCACCTCCGGATCGTCGTCCACCACCAGCACCTCAAAGCCTTTCAGAAGATTCTGCCGTTTCCGCTCCCACTCCCGCTCCTGGTTGTCGGATACCAGCTGAAAGGGAATTGTGACGGTGAAGGTGCTGCCTTTGTCCTTTTTGCTCTCCACGCCGATGGTTCCGCCCATGAGCTGCACCAGATTGTAGACGATGGACAGGCCCAGGCCGCTGCCCACATTGTTGCGGGCATTCCCCGGGTTCTCCTGCTCAAAGGGCTGGAAGATCCGCTGCATGAATTCTTCAGACATGCCGATGCCGTTGTCCCAGACCATAAACTCCAGGTAGACGAACCCGTTGGCGCGCTTCTCCTCGCGGATGTCCACCCCCATTTTCCCTCCCGGAGGGGTGAACTTCAGGGCGTTGGAAAGCAGGTTTACCAAAATCTGCTTCATGCGCAGGGAGTCGCCGATATAGTGGCTTTCCAGGGGCTCCCGGTGGCGCATCTCATAGCCCACCTCCTTCTCCAGGGTCTGGGGATAGATGATCTGATTCAACTCCTCCGCAAAGGATTTGAAGTCAAAGAGCTCGTGGGCGATCTCCATTTTGTCAGTCTCGATCTTGGACATGTCTAAAATGTCGTTGATCAGGGACAGGAGATACTTGGATGAGGTGTCAATCTTGCGGAAACAGTCCCGCACCACCTGCCTATCCTCCAGTTTGAGTTGGCCGATGGTGGTCATGCCGATGATGGCGTTCATGGGCGTGCGGATATCGTGGCTCATCCGGGAGAGGAAATCCGACTTGGCCCTGCTGGCCGCGTTCGCGGAGGTCAGGGCATCCCTCAGGAGCTGCTGCTGGCGTGCCTGCTCCTGGCGCTGACTGTCCAAAAGCTTCACCAGATCGATGGCCAACACGTCGTCGTTAAAGGGGTTCTCCACCGCGATCACGTGCACGGAGAGCCAGTGGTACTCCCCGTCGTCCCCGATCTGCTGCATCTCCATGTAGATCTCTTGCTCCCCGGCCTCAAACCTGCGCAGAATCTCCTCCCGCCGGAAGGTGTTCCGGTAATCCTCCTGGTAGGAGGGATAGATCATGGGCAGGCTGTTCTCCACCAGATCCGTGTAGGTCCCCTCCCCCTGAATGGTGTAGGAATCCTGCTCATCCACAAACAGGCTGTAGGTATCCCGGGTCAGATTCAGGCTCATAATCAGGGGATACGCGGTGTAGATCGCGGCGCGCAGAAAACGGTTTTCCAGGATCCGCTCCTGCTCCTGGGCCTTTTCCAGGCGCATCTGCTCCGTGATATCCGTAAATACCGCCTGAATCACCTCCAGACCGTCGCTGTTGACGATCCGGCCCATGACCACGCTGATCCACACCTCCTGACCGTCCCTTCGGACGCAGCGGCGGCGGTAGGACACATTCTCGCCGTTTAGAGTCAGGCGGCCGATGGCTGCCAGGACCCGACCGCGGTCCTCCGCCTCCACATTGTCCAGCGGACTTGTCACATGACGCCGGTACGCTTCCTCGGAGTCATAGCCGTAAAATTTCCAGGTCATGGGATTTAAAGCCACCACCCTGTGGCTGGGATCCGTGGTAAACTGAAGAATACCGCAGGGTATGGTGTTGTACAGGCGTTCCAGAAACTGTGCCTGGTTCTCAAACTCCTGGTTTTTGATGTTCAGAGCCGATTGCAGGCGGATGAATTCTTCCCTGCTGGACTCGATCGGGAACAGTTCGTCCTCCTTAATGGCCTGGTAGGGCACGGAATTGTGGATATGTACGGCCTTAAGACCCTCGTCTGTCTCACGGAACACAAAGGTCACCCGCTGCTGCATGTTGATGTAGAATTCCGATCCCGGCTTGCTGCGCAGCCAGCTCACCCCCTCGCAAAGGTAAGCGCCGCCTCCCAGGTCCATGCAGTGGTAGGTTTCATCGCTCATATCACAGGCGATCATACCGTCCTTTCCGCTCCGGAAGCAGGCGGCCACCGCCTCTTTTCCCTCCGCCTTCTGTTTCTCGCCGCCGCCCAGCCAAATAATGTCATCTGCAAATGTGGAAATCAAAAACTCCAGATCGGAGTCGCAGAAATAAGTCGTCAGTATCTTCCGTGCCAGGCTCTCAACCTCCGCCAGCGTCACATTCCCCAAATCCTTTTACCTCCTTTTATTCAACACAAAAGCCGCTTTGTTTCCATTCCGTCTAAGTTTGCCGTATCCCGTGCCGAGGTGTCGCAGTCAATGGTCATAAAAAACGAAAAACCCTTGAACGAGTCAAGGGTTAAGGGTTTACGAGCGGAGACGGAGGGATTCGAACCCTCGTACCGGGATGAACCGATAAACGCATTTCGAGTCATTTCCCACTCATGCCTTCTGGTAGAAATTAAGCGAAGATGGAAGTACACAACGGAAGCTCAAAAGCTGCGGTATACTGCGGATTTTGGCTTCCGTTTTTCGCTTTTATTTGAACCCACCGGACTTTCCGAGTTCTTCCCGTTTTTGCCCCGAATTATGACCGGAGGATAGAACAAGGATAGAACTGCACGCCAAATCAAGGGCATTAACACCCGGGCCTTATCTCTGACTGCAACTCGCAGTTATGATTTAATACTTTGATTTTATTTGAACTCATTCCAAAAGTCAACCTTTTAGACACCAGTGAAGCGGCTCACCTACCAATGACAGATGAACAAGAAAGTGAGTGCTGCACATGGATTTGACTAAGTATTACCCCGACATCGTCGCAAAGTATCCCGCCTATGTAACCCAACGGGAACTCTGCGAGATCTGCCGCATCTGTCCCAAGACCGCCTACAATTTGGAGCAACAAGGTGAGATTCCCTACACCATTGAGCAAAACCACCTGATCCGTAGCCACAAAATCAAGCTGACGGACATTCTCGCCTATCTCTATCGGCGTGAGTGCAGACAGGAAGCAGACAGTCCGTATATCCGTGCTATGAGAACATTCTATGACGAACATCTCTCGCCCTACCCAGACCTGCTTTCCGTAAAGCATATTCAGCAGATTACAGGCTTTTCGTCCTCGGCAATCGTGCGGTGGATCAGCACAGGGATTTTGAAGGCATTCCAGCCTGGAAAGCAGTACACCGTCCCAAAGGATTTTATGCTGGACTTTCTGATAAGCCCATATTACCGCCGTATCCGCCGAAAGACCCCTCTCCAAAAGAAATTGATGGATATGTTTGAGCGTCTGTGGCAGGAAAAAGGAGGCGAGTGATGTGGCACAGGTATCCAAGTATCGCTATTTGCTGAATCAGTATCCCGAAACCGTCCAAAAAGAACAATTTCGCATCATCTGCCATATCAGCAAGCGCACAGCCCGATATTTGTTGCAATCCGGTCTGGTTCCCTGCGTACAGAGTGGGAAAAAGACCCGGAATTACACCATTAAGATGAAAGACATTGTTCGCTATCTTGAGCGCAGGGAAATTCACCCTGAAAAATACAAACTCCCCCCTGGCTCATATAGCGGGACATACGCAGTCAAGCCCCTGCTTCCTGAATCTGTGACAACAGAAGAACTGCGAAAATACTACATAGAGAGTTTCCGGGACATTCCCGACATAGTTTCCACGAAAGAGGCCGCGGAATTAACAGGCGCCACGGCATCTACGGTCGCAAAATGGATCAGAACGAAAAAGCTGAAAGCTCTTTCTCATGGTCCGGCATTTATCATCCCGAAGGTCAATCTAATCGACTTTATGGCCAGTGACGCATACTTGAACAAACGCTTGAAATCGCAAAAATTCCACGAAAATATAGGAGGTTTTCTATCATGGAAAGCGGGAAAATAATTGTTGTAGCCAACCAGAAAGGTGGGGTAGCCAAGACCAGCACGGTCCGAAATCTGTCCTACGCGCTGGCCGAAATGGGCAAGAAGGTCTTGGTCGTTGACTTTGACCCCCAGTATAACCTCACCACCAGTTTCGGCGTCCTGCCGACCCAGGCGCCCTATAATACCGGGACTCTTATCACCAATCTGCTTCTGGACGAATCTCTGCCGGATACCAATGAGTTCATCCAGAAAATCGGCTCTGTGGACTTAATCCCTTCCAGCCGATCTCTCACCGTTGCGGAGGCAAATCTGCTGATGACGCCGGACAGCAATGACTACCTGGCCGCTCTGCTGAACCCTCTGCGGCTGTCCTACGATTACATTATTGTGGACACCAACCCTTCTCTCGGCTCGTTGACCATCAACGCTTTAACGGCTGCTGACGAGGTAATCATCCCGATTGACCCAGAACTGTTCGCTCTGACCGGTTTGCAGGCGTTGGTGGACACCATCAAGAAAATCAAACGGAAACTGAATCCCGGCATTGAGATTTGCGGTATCCTGTTCACCAAATGCAACAAGCGGACGAACCTATATCGCCGTACATACGGTCAGGTTACAAAGGCGTTCCAATCGCTCCCCATCTTCAACTGTCAGATTCCCTACACGGTCAAGGTGGGGGACGCAAACAGCTACGGAATGAGCGTCATGGAACTGGAGCAGGCAAACCCCGCCTCTCTTGCCTATCTGGAACTTGCAAAGGAGGTGCTGGCAAATGCCTAAAATCAATCCACGCATCAAGTCCATTGACGATCTTCTTGGCCTGGATGCCCCAGCGGAAGAAACTGTTGAACCTACCCCTTCCGTATCCTTGCCGACCAAGAATACCATCATCACCCTTTCCCCGCAGGCTATCCGTGGTTTCCGGGGTCATCCGTTCCGGCTGTATGAGGGCGACCGGCTCAATGACCTGGTAGAAAGCATCTCGGCACACGGGGTCCTGACCCCCGCCATCATCCGCAAAATTGAACGGGATGAAGATGGCTTTGAGTATGAAATGCTGGCCGGTCATAACCGGCAGAACGCCGCAGCCTTTGCGAACCGTGAGCTTCCCTGTATCGTCAAGGAAAATCTCTCCGATGAGGATGCCTGGATTTATGTGATCGAAACCAATGTCCTGCAACGCTCCTTCTCCGAAATGCTGCCCTCTGAAAAAGCGGCGGTACTGGCGCTGCGCTATTCCAAGATGATCTGTCAGGGGCGCCGGAACGATATTATCGAGGAACTGAAAAGGCTGGAAAACCCTGATGAAATCAGGGAAAACGGGACTTGTGGCATCGGGTGCCACAAGTCGAAAAGCCGTGATGTTGTAGGCGCGGAATATGACCTGAAAGGCCGTGCTGTTGCCAACTATCTCCGCATCAATGAGTTGATTACTCCGCTGAAAAGACGAATTGATGACGCCGAGTTCCCGATTGTGGTGGCTGTGCAGCTCTCCTATCTGGCCGAACAGGAACAGCAGATGGTTGATGATGTGCTTTCAGGAAATGAGTACAAGGTCAACGAGGGAAAGGTTGTCCTGCTGCGGGAATATACCGGAAAGCTGACCCCGGAGCGTACCGAACAGATTTTGTCCGGCGAATTTAACCGGAAACCCAAGAAATCCACGGCTACGGCTTTCAAGGTCAAACCGGCAATTTACAAGAAATATTTTACCGCCAGCATCAGCCAGAAAGAGTTCGACAGCATTGTGGACGAGGCACTTGCCCTCTACTTTGCTCAGAAAGGACAGGAATCCGAGCAAGAGGCCGGATAACCGGCCATAATCATCAATACAGGAAGGAGGTCAGATACCGTTGAGAAATGATGAACGCCTGCGGACGATATATGAAGTCATGGCTCCCTATATCGTCCGAAATGAACACAACTGGCGGGATTATCTGGCATTTGCATCGCAGTTCCATAAGCACAGTTTTGACAACATACTTCTTGTGTACGCACAGGACGAGGATGTTACGATTCTGGCGACGCGCAAGCAATGGGAATCCATTGGCAGAAATTTGATTCCCCGTGCAAAAGGCGTTGCTGTGTGTGTCTACCGGAATGCCAAACTCACTCTTGACTATCTCTTTGATGTAGGCCAGACTACAGGTAAAGAGATTCATCCTACGGACTGGCAGCTTTCCGATGAAATGAAAAAGGCCCTGACAGAGCGCCTGTCGTATGCACACGGCTTTCCCCAGCAGGGATTTTCCCATGTGTTGTATGCAATGGCAAGTGAATCTGTCGCAGATAATTACCATCACTTATTGCAGGAACTCAAGCAGGAAACCAAAGGCCATTTGTTCACCGAGATCCCGGCTGGCGGTTTTGAAGCCCAATACATCCAGCTTTTGACCGACAGTATCTCTTATTTCATCGGCAAAAAGTGTCACTTGCCGGATGAAGAAATCCAGTTGAGTGACGGCATGGCGACGGTCAGCCATTTTAATACACTCCCGCTGGTTGCACATCTGGGTACGGCAGTAACCGCCCTTTCCAAAGGTATCCTGTTAGAAGTGGAACGTAACATCAAGATTATCAATCGTGAAAGGATGGCACAACATGAGCAAACCGAATATCAATCTGAAATACAGAGAGCAGGACGGGATGATGCTTCCCGAACTGCAAATTTCCAACAGCAGCGAAGCGGATCAACCCCTGGGCAGGTACGGCCGGATGGCCCTGGAATACCTCAGAGAGAATCACCCGGAGCGATTTACGACTTTGAAAATGGATGGCAGTCTGATGGAGATTATGCACCGGGTACAGGACGAGGCGACCGAGAAGATCGAAGCCCTGACGCAGCAAATGCTCCAGCAGGAACCGCTTCCGCAGACCGAGGACATCATGGAGCGGACACGCCACCTGAACAGCCTGAAATTGATGGCGGAGGAAACCGTACTCCAGAGCGTAGTCCTGATTCCCCGCTGACCGAAGAACCGCCAAATACAGAAGCGGCGCCAAGCGCCGCACCTGTGGGAGAGTCGTCTGAAAAGGACGGCTCTTTTTCTGTTCCTGCGGAGCAACCGACACGCCATTTTTCTGATGCAGAAGTCCGGCACCACTATGAGCACATCCTGACCAGCACCGATCTTTATCCTGCTGAACTCCATCAAGCGGTACGGGCTGCTTTGGCGGATGGCGTTACGGACTACAACTGGACTGAAAAAGGCAGGGAAATTTGCAACCTGTTCACAGCCTATGGCGACCGAGAATTTCAAGGTGATGTGTTATACCGCACCCAGCTCCGTGGAGAGGATGGCATTTCCTTTTATTTTGACGATGGCTATACCTACTTCCCCTGGTCCAGTCTTGCCAATCTGTTGGATGCCCTGATTGAAACAGGGGTTTATCCTGATGTAGCCGCAGAGAAAGAACCAGACCTCATTGGGGATTATAACATCCCTGATGAAGTTGATGAAATGGGCGGCTCTCACCGGCAAATAACTATCGGAGAAGCGGATTTTGATTATGTCCTGGATGCTGTTGCCTATGAAGCCGGAGAAACCGTAGTGGAACCGGTCAAGCCGCAGGCGATTGTTCAAATGGAAAACGACACACCAGCAGCCGGGGACGAGCCTGCATCAGTTTCTGACGAAAATCCCCCTGTTGTTGTGGAGGCCCCCGAAACGGCTCTCCCCACAGATACAGCGGAGCAGCCAACACCACCGCCTGTCAAGGGAAACACGACGGCGCACAAGAATTTCCGCCGCTTTCAAGAGTTGTTCCCGGAGATTGTGTCCGGTCAATATGAGTATCTGCGGCTGGAGGCCGGAGAAGCCTACTACCCTCTGGTCATTCACCATAAATACGGTTCCCATTACTGCATGGAGCATTACTATATGCAGAACGGCGACCGGATGTATGACCCTTATATGGACTTCCGAATCGACAAAGAGGCTGGGACACTTCGGGCTTTCAGTTATGAGAACAGCGGCATTGGTGTCTATAACGAGGCTGATCCCGACGACCCCGCATACGAGAAAGCAATCAACGGGTTCAACAGTTTCTTTGCCACCTGGCTGAACAATATCCGCAGCCAAGGCTATGAGCCGGTGCGGGCCTCTATGATGGTCAATGATGAAGAAGTCGATGTGGATTTGCGCCCGGCTGCCGAAGCTGTTCCGGTCGTGGAAGAAAAACAGCCGGAGCAGCTCTCCCTTCTGTCCTCGGAAAAGAGTATGGAAGATCTGCTTATTGAGCGTGTCATGCAGAGAGGTCCCCTTACCGCAGGGAAAAAAGAACAAGTCTACGAGTTTGCCCAGACCCATCCCACCGGTTCAGCATTTGTCACTTTCCTGAAAGAGATATATGGATATGAAGGGTTCTCCCTTGAGGATATGGGCGTGAAATACGCCATGTTCAATGGTGAAGGTGTCACTATCGAATGGCAGGATAAGCAGGGCGAAACACAGGAAACGAAACTGTCCTGGGCGCGGGCTGCCGGTGTCGTGCAACGCCTGGTGGATGAAGGCCGCTATCTGGAAACCCCTGTTGTCAGTCAGCCGGAGCCGGAAGCCGATGAGCCGCTTGAGGGAGAAACAGAACCGTATGATTACCGTTTTGAATATGGCCTTTTAGGGCGCCTTAAATCGGACTGTGAGTATTTTCTAAGTGAAGGCCATCAGCACGAAAAGCATTTGTGGGCGGGCAGCGTCCATGCACAGATAGCTAAAATGCGAGAGCTGTATGATCTGCTCCCGGAAAAGCCGGAAAGGATAACCAAAGAAATAATTGACGATTATGAAACCCGTATGGCTCCCTGGGAACACGATGAAGCAGAGAAAACACAGATTTTGGACGAAGCCCTGGACGCCCATCATGGACAGATTGATATGCTGATGCAGGCGGTCCGAGGTGAACTGACGGTTGGAACCATCCGGTACAGCATTTTTGAGGGGCGGCCCCATATCAGCATGATTGAAGTTCTGGAGGACTATCGCCGTCAAGGTATCGCAACCCAGATGCTCCGCTATCTGCAAGGGCAATATCCCAATGAGGAAATTGTATGGGGGTATTTAACTGAGGATGGTTCGGCCCTATACCAAGCTGTGGTGGATGAGCAGCCCAATCCCGACTATCTCCGGGTACAAAATGACCTTGAAGATATTACACGGGAATTTGACGCTTATGTACGGCGCCTGGACGGTGGGGCTATTCTCTCTCCCCAAGAAGCTGCCGACATGGACGATCTGGAGGACACGCAATACCGGCTGGAAAAAGAACTGGAGGAACTGCGCCCCATTCGTGCCTTTGTACGAATGGATGATAGTACAGCAGCCGAGGCGCCCGCTGTTATGGATGAAGCCACTCACACTGATCCGGCGCCCCTTCGTGAGCCGCCTGCAGCGCCGCAGGTCGCCGCACACAACTTCCGTTTTTCTGAGGACTATGACCTGTATCCAAGTGGAGCAAAGACCAAATATAAAAACAATGTCATGGCGATCAAGCTGCTCAAGCAGATTGAGCTGGAAAAGCGGACAGCGACACCGGAAGAACAAATCACCCTTGCCCGTTATGTTGGATGGGGCGGGCTTGCCAACGCTTTCTCCAGTACGGCCTCTGGTTGGGAGAACGAATATCAGGAATTGAAATCTCTGCTGACTGATGTGGAATACAAGGCGGCCATGAACTCCACCATCACAGCCTACTACACTGAGCCTGACCTGATCCGGCACATTTTCCGCGCCCTGGAACGGTTTGGCTTCGAGGGCGGCCCTGACCGAAAAATCCTGGACCCCGGTATGGGAACCGGCAACTTCTACTCTGTGCTGCCGGAGCAGTTTCAAGGGAGCAAGCTGTTTGGCGTAGAGTTGGATTCCATCACCGGCAGAATCGCAAAGCAGCTTTATCCTGATGCGGATATTTCCATCATGGGATATGAAGCCACCAAATTTGAGGACAACAGCTTTGATGTGATTCTGGGCAATATCCCGTTCAACTCCGTTAAAATCTATGACCGGCGCTACAATGACCTGAACCCGTACATCCATGACTATTTCTTCATCAAGTCCCTGGACCTTGCGAAACCGGGCGGCATCATTGCCTTTATCACCAGCAAAGGAATTATGGATCGCAAGGACGAGAGCCTTCGGGAATATATTGCGCGGCGGGCAGAGTTCATCGGTGCCATTCGCCTGCCCAACACAGCGTTCAAGGCTTTGGCGGGAACCGATGTAACAGCGGATGTTGTTTTCTTGAAAAAGAGAGCACAGCCCATAGAACTTGATCGCACAAATCTTCCGTCCTGGATTGAAACCGACCTGGATCGCAGTAAATGGATCGCCTATAACCGCTATTTCAAAGACAATCCCGAAATGCTCATGGGCGAGATGGTGAGCAGCCGGAATATGTATGGCAACGAAGATGGGACGGCCTGTATTGCCTCGGAAGATTTTGACCTGAACCAGCATCTTGCCCAAGCGGTTGACTCCCTGTACGCCCGTTTCACCGCAGAGCCGGATGAAGAAATTGAGGCGGACGAACCGGAAGAAAACGATACAGAGTATGAGGACGCACCGGACGGAACCAAGAACTTCACCTATGTTGTGCGGGATGGCGAGATTTTCTTCTGTGAAAGAGATAAGCTGATTCCGCAGCCTTACACCGGCATGAAAGCCAAAAGAATCAAGGGACTGTGTGAGATTCGGACTGCGCTGCTGGAGGTTATCAACATCCAGTCCCATGAGTATGACCCGATTGATCTTCAGAAAGCGCAGGACACACTCAATCAGGTATATGACCGCTTCGTTGCAAAGTATGGAGCCATCAACAGCAAAGGAAACATCCTCGCTTTTTCTGATGATGACCAATTCCCGTTGCTGCGCTCTATCGAGGATGAGCGGAAAGACAAGACCGGTTGGGATAAATCAGCGATCTTCACCAAAGCCACCATCCGCCCCTTCCGTCAGGTCAATCATGCAGACACCGCCGAGGATGCCCTTCAAATCTGCCTGAATCACAAGCTGCGGGTGGATTTGCCCTATATGTCCTTCCTGACGGGAAAAGAGCCGGAAGAATTGGTGCGTGAACTGGATACTCGCATCTATCTCAATCCTCAGAAATACTACGGCAATCCGCTGGAAGGATGGGAACTCGCAGAAGAATATCTCAGTGGTCATGTGCGGGATAAGCTGCTCTACGCACGTCAGAAGGCAGCAGAAGAACCGGAACTCTTTGCCCGGAATGTAGAGGCTTTGGAGGAAGTACAGCCGGAGCCGCTGACTCCTGCCGACATTGAAGTGAATATGGGCGCCATCTGGGTCCCCATTGAGTATTACCGTCAATTCATGTATGAAACCTTCCAGACCAGTGGATATGAAAAGGTCATTGAGGGCGGTGACAACCGGCACCGTATTGACATTGAGTATTTTTCCTACACTACGACCTGGCGTGTTACCAATAAAGGTGCGGAACCGGATTCCGTAATGGTCAACCAGACTTTTGGAACCAAGCGGAAAAATGCTTATGAGATTTTTGAGGATTGCCTTAATATGCAATCCTCAACAGTCCGTGACCGGCAGGAATACATCAATGAAAATGGAAATAAGTCAGCTAAATATGTAATCAACGCACAGGAAACGATGATTGCCCGTGCCAAGCAGCAACAGATTCAGGAGGCGTTTGCGTCCTGGGTTTGGAAAGAACCGGAGCGCCGGGATACGCTTCTGCGGATCTACAATGAAACTTTCAACACGGTTCGTCCCCGTGAGTTTGACGGGAGCCATCTGGTATTCCCCGGCATGAACACAGAGATGAAACTGCGGAAGCATCAGCTTGATTTTGCTGCCCGTGTTATCTATACCGGGACGGGGCTTGCTGCACATGAGGTAGGCGCCGGAAAGACCGCTGCTTTAATTGCCGCCGGGATGTACCTCAAAAACCTGGGAGCGATCCACAAGGCGGTGTTTGTGGTTCCCAATCCCCTGGTAGGCCAGTGGGCAACAGAGTTCTATCGCTTTTTCCCCAACGCAAACCTTTTGGTATCCACCGCAGAGGATTTTACCCCTAAAAATCGCAACCGCTATATTTCCAAGATCGCCACCGGAGAATATGACGCAGTGATTCTGGCACACAGTCAATTTGAGAAAATCCCAATCTCCACAGAGCGGCAGATCGCTATGTTGGAACGGCAGATCAACGATATTGAAAATGCTATCTATGAGATCAAAAGCGAAAACGGTGAAAATTGGTCCGTCAAGCAGATGGTCATTTTCCGCAAGAATCTGGATGAACGGCTGAAAAAGCTGTCTGCCGAGGAAAAGAAAGACGATCTGCTGACCTTTGAGCAGCTGGGCGTAGATATGATGATGGTGGACGAGGCGCATTTTTTCAAAAACTGTTTTGTCTTTACCAAACTGAGGAATGTGGCTGGCATCACAACTTCTTCCAGTCAGCGGGCCTTTGATATGCTGCTCAAATGCCAGTATTTACAGGAAACGAATCAGGGGCGCGGCGTAGTATTTGCGACCGGAACGCCAATCAGTAACTCGATTTCCGAGCTGTTCGTCATGCAGCGGTATTTGCAGCCGCAGGAGTTGGAACGCTTTGGCTGGTCCTACTTCGACACATGGATCGCTCATTTTGCCAAACGAACCTCTGTGCTGGAATTGAAGCCGGAGGGCGGCGGCTATCGGATGCGTGATCGCTTCGTCCGCTTCTACAATCTCCCTGAACTGATGGCGGTCTTTCGTGAGGTCGCTGATGTCAAAACAGCGGATATGTTGGATATTCCCGGACTCCCGGCTGTTCGCACTGGTAAGGCGGAGATTGTTTCAGTGGAAGCCACACCCGCACAGCAGGCGATCATGGCTGATTTTATCATGCGAGCAGAAGCAATCCGAACCGGTCGAGTGAAGCCGGAAGAAGATAATATGCTGAAGCTGACCGGTGAGGCCCGCCTGATGGCGATTGACCCGCGCCTGATTCGACCGGACGCGGATGGTACAGGAAGCAAGTTGAGTGTCTGCATTGAGGATGTTTATCAGGTTTGGAAGGACACCGCCGCCTCTGCTTCCACGCAGCTTGTCTTTTGTGATGTTGGCACTCCCAAAGCCGGGAAATTCAATGTATATGATGAAATAAGAAATGTGCTGCTGGCAAAGGGTGTGCCGGAATCGGAGATAGCCTTTGTTCACGACGCCACTTCTGAAGCACAGCGGCAGGAGCTGTTCGAGCGTACCCGCCAAGGAAAAGTCCGTATCCTGATCGGCAGCACCAGCAAGCTGGGAACCGGCGTGAATGTTCAGAATAAGGTAATCTCCATTGACCATCTGGACTGTCCGTGGAAACCCTCTGACATTACACAGCGAAATGGGCGTGGGGTACGGCAGGGCAACGAAAACCCGGAAATTATGATAAAGCAATTCGTGGCCAAAGGGACATTTGATGCGTATCTCTGGCAGATTCAGGAGCAGAAATTGCGGTATATCACGCAGATTCTTACCGGAAAGCATATCGCCCGTTCCTGCGAGGATGTGGATGAAACCGTCCTGTCTGCTGCACAGTTCAAGGCGGCCGCTACCGACAATCCGATGGTTGCACAGAAGATGGAACTGGAAAACCGGGTCACGGAATTGAAAATCCTGCGGGGTGCGTGGAGTAACGAACAACTTTCTTTGGAGCGCAAAATCAGCACTATTTATCCTGGGCAGATCAGGCGGTATGAAAAGGAAATCGACCAGATCGGTGAGGATATTAAACTGCTGAACCAATCGGCCGGCAGCGACTTTTCGATTGTCCTGGATGGCAAACGCTATACAGAACGGTCAGAGGCCGGAGAAGCCTTCGGGCTGCTTTATCGCATGATAAAAGAAGGCGCAAAGGACGATTCGGAAGAATTTGAGATTGGTGCTTATCGCAGTTTCCCGTTGTATCTGTCGGTTGGTTATGTTTCACGATTGGTTTTGAGATACAACCACCACTACACAACGGAGGTTGGAACTTCCGCTTTAGGTGCTATCACCCGCATTGAACACCTTGCCGAACGGATTCCCGGCTATCTTAAAGAGGCCCAGCGTGAGTTAGAGGAAGTGCAAAAACAACTGGCGGTTGCCCAACAACAGGTTGGACAGCCGTTTATTTATGAGGATGAGTTGTCGGAAAAGGTTGCCCAACTCACAGAAATCAATACCAAGTTGGAGTTTGAGTCATTACAGGAAAGCGAGGTGATTTTGGATGAAAACGGACAACGATCTGATGGCGAGGAAGATTGGGATTCTGAAAGAGTTCCTTCCTGCGCTTCTGCCGAAGTATAAGATCATGCTGCTGGAGGCATTCAGCCCCCATGATCTTCTCACGGCGTATATCAAAAACACGCTGTCGGGCTACCCCCGTCTGGAAGATCAGAACCTGGACGACCTGACGCTGGAACTGCTGTACCCCACTGACGAGGCGGCAGAACACTGTATCAAAGAGTTCCTTGCTCTGCGCCTGGACGATGACAACGAGCATGAGCTGGAGCAGTGATGTGAGGTGGTGATATATGGGCGAGAAACATTCGGCTGTCTGCTATATCTTCCGTGAGGGGGCTTTTACACCCGTTCAGGAAACGAAACCGCTGCGGAATGACTTTGGCCTTGACCTCTTTCAGTATAAAGGGGCTGTTTATGAAGGCAAAACCGGACTGCATCTCTGCCCAGCGCGGGATGCGGAATATCTTGCACTTTTTATCAAGAGCCACGGCGGAATAGAAAAGGTTCAGCAAGTGATTAACAGTAGCTTGGAGCGTACCGGTCTTTCTCCCCGCTATACCCGACCGGATGAAAAGAAAAAGGACATCTTCCCGCCAAAGGAAAAAGACGAGAACCGGGTTTTTGCCAAAGACCTGATGGGAAACAAGCACTTCTACTACCGCTTCTACAACGAAAACGGCATTGAACTCTACACAATGGAGAAGAAACGGGAGTTCTTCCAAACGGTTTATATTCCATGCGACGGGTTTATGGTGGGCATTGACCAGCGGCACCGACTTGAGGAAGTCCTGAAATGGCTGCCCACTCTGGAGCATGGCATCCGGGGTGAGATCGAAAGGGTTTTCAATCAGAGTATGGAAGCCCCGGACCGGTGGGCTGATCTGGGATTTGCCAATCTGCTTGGACGGTATGAGGAAGCAAAAGCCCACAATGCCCCCATTGCTGCGGAGCGGCAACGGCAAGCTGATGAAAGACGGGCGCAGCAAGACGCCCGTGAACAGCAGTTGGCACAAGAACGACAGGCCCGTTACGATTCCGCCATCCGTGAGGCCGAAGGAAATATTATGGCGGGAAAGGAGGTGATAAACCGGGAGATCAACGGCAAATCTCTCATTATGCAGCTCTTTCGTGAGCATGAAATTCCTGTTCCTCTCAAAACACAGGGCTGGATCATCAATTCGCTTCACAGTATCCGGTACGATCCCCAAATTGGAGAATGGAACTACCGCTATTTCAAAGGCAGCCGGGACAGCACCAAAATGTTTGACCTGCTTGCCAAACTGTCCGCTGCGATTCAGACCCGACAGCAGTTTGAAGAACACGGGGAATCCCCGCCGGACACCCCTGTGTTGGACTGTGAGGAAGAACAGGATATGGAACTATAAATCTGGTTTTTGAAAGGAGCCAATATGAAAAAAGCAATTTTGAGCGTATCCGCTGCCGCCGCCATGATTGGCGGCCTTTTCTATTTTGGCTGGTATCGTAACCGCCACGGCGCCAACTAAGCAAACCGACCTGTCTGGAAGGAGGTGAAGCGATATGCCGATGACAGCGACAATGGCGCCCTACACCCTTTTCATTCTGGATGATGATACCCCTCTGAACCCTCGTGAGGACTATGACTGTTTGGGAAAAATGGTCTGCTGGCACAGCAGATACAGTCTGGGCGAGAAGCACGATTATGACGAGCCGAGCGATTTCCTGCGGAGCCTGCTGTTTTCTGAATACTCCAGCGGCCACGACCGCAACAATCCGGTTTTCGCATTTCTCAAATCCGGCAAAGCCAAGGATGCCCGTCTGGAATACAACCGATCCACACGGGAGTGGGAATTGCAGGAGAACCAGCACTGGCATTCAAACAGCGATTGGTATGTGTCCTCCAGCTATGCGGCCTCATTGAAAGATGAAGTCCCGGACTGGTTTTTGGATGACTGCCTTTCTGCCCTCTCAACCGGTGAACTGCTTTCGCTGGTAGAACAAATGGATGGCATGGTGATTCTTCCGCTTTACCTGTACGATCACAGCGGGATCACCATGAACACCTGCGGCTTTTCCTGCCCGTGGGATTCCGGTCAGGTTGGCTGGATTTACGCAGATAAAGAGATGATCGAACGGGAATATGGGAAAATCACCCCTGAAATATTGGAAAAAGTTCGTCAAGTTCTGGAATCCGAAGTCAAGGAGTACGACTACTACCTTACCGGACAGTGTTATGGGTTCCAGCTTTTCAAAGAAGATGTGGAAGTGGATAGCTGCTGGGGATTTCTGGGGGAAATCCGTGATGTTCAAAATGATATTAAGGATTATCTGCCGAAGGACTGTAACCCGGCAATCGTTGAATCGCTCCAATTTCAGTATGAGGAACCGGACATCGACGAGTATTTGGAGCGATTGCAGGAAGAAACGGAGGGATTAGACTGTGAGCCTTGATAACACAGCGAATGTTTTCATCCTGTATGGCTGCACTTTGAGCAAGGAGCGAAGTTCCATGCGAATCGTGGCGGCCACTACGGATGAAGAAATGCTGCATACCATCATCGGCGCCCAAATCCTCGGCGGCACAATGGACTACCGGGGCTTCAGCAATATGAAGGGCTTTGAACAGTTCCGGGCGGCCTGCCGTACCGGTGATGTTCAGTATAGCAATCTGGACTATGGCTTTGTGGAGCAGACGGAAAATCTGATGCTCCCGGACTGTGCAAAGGAGCCGCAGCTTGAGAAAGCATATCGGCTGCTGAACCTGTCCGACCATGAGTTCAATGCCATCCGCAATGGTTCTCTGGAGAGCCTGGGCGAAGATCGCGCCCGTTTGATTCTGGATAAGGCGCTGTCCTGGGCAGCACAGAACTATGTCGGATGGGACTTATATCGCCATTTGAGAGATGAACTCGGCATGAGCAACGAGGAAATCGGAAAAACCGGATTTGACCTGGATGAGTTCTATGAGGACGAAGCGGCGGACTCTGCGGAGTACGAAGTGGAGGCTGACTATGGCGAAGAACTTTAATCCTGCTGCTCTGCCGGAACATTGCTATGCGGTTCTTCCCGGCTCCGGGCAGCTCATAGAGGTCAGGCGCGGCGAAAAGGGCTACTATCCCTGCGCCTATTCCACCAGCGACCGTGAGTATAACAAGGTTCTGGCAAATCAGTTCAATGCCCATGAGGGTATATCAAAGGCACAGGCGGTAGCTATGTTGGCCGGTTCCATGTTTGGCTGGAATGTTCCTGCTGCCGATCCTGCCTGTTACGATGCAGAGGGCATCCCGATCCAACCGGGAGAAAAGAAAGCGCCCACCAGATCGCCTGAATATCAGTACGAGCAGGCAAAGCTCATCCGGCAGAACTACCAGCCCGGAACCAAGGTTGTTCTGGATGAAAAGATGGAAGATCCCTACCATGAAATGCCTGCGGGACTGACCGGCATCGTGGATTCCGTTGACGATCTGGGGCAAATTCATTGCCATTGGGAGAATGGTTCTTCGCTGGCGCTTATTCCGGGCGTTGACCATTTTCATCAGGATATGACTCAGGAGCCTGTGATTGAGAGCAGCGAAGAACAGGAGCCTGATTTGGAATTGTGAGGTGATGTGATATGAGCAGAAGCGCCGCTGCGTATCAGAAATTTACCGAGGATGAGATTCGGAAAGCAAACAGCGTGGATATTCTGTCCCTGGCCCGTGGCTATGGATATGAGCCGGAAAAGGCAGGCCGCAAAGCTGTCCACATGAAGCACAGCGGCGGGCTTTACATCTTCCCCGAAAACAATCGCTTTTTCCAATGGACGGGTCCTGATGATGGAGTCAAAGGCGGCGCCATTGATTTTGTCATGCGGGAAGAAAACCTGTCCTTCCCCGAAGCGGTGGGCAAGCTGATCGGCAAGGAGTTCTCTCCATCCGTAAAGCAGGTGGTTCCCTATGAGAAAAAAGAACGGGAGCCGCTGGTGCTGCCTGAAAAGGCAGACAACATGAAGCGGGCCTATTGGTATCTGGTTTCTGTCCGAGGTATCAGCCCCAAAATCGTAAGCCACTTTATGAATCGGAAGATGATTTATCAGGAAAAAAAGTATGGCAACTGCGTGTTTGTAGGCTACGATACAGAAGGAACAGCCCGGTATTGCTCCATGCGGGCGGCCAGAGATAACAGCTCCTTCAAAATGGATGCGACCGGCTCAGATAAAAGCTACCCCTTCTTCCACGAGGGCAAAACCGATCTGCTGATTGTCACCGAGGCGCCCATCGACCTGATGAGCCATGCTTCTATTGCCGCTGACTTTTATGGGCGTGACTGGATGCAAGATCACCGTATCTCTACCGGTTGCCTTTGGAATGGAGCCATTGACCGTTATCTGGAAGGCCATCCGCAGATCAAGCGGCTGGTGTTTGCAGTGGACAATGACTATCTGGCCCGTGATAAGAATGGGCAACTGCGAAATTGGGGGCAGCTTACAGCGGCAAAATGGATGAAGGCATACACCGAAAAGGGATATGCCTGCGCGGTTCATGTGCCGCATTTGAATGACTTTAACACCGACCTGGTGGAAATGCGGAAGGGGCGTTCTGTGGAGGATTTAGACCGTCAGCGTATGGCGGAGCTGGAAACTGCATTTGAACAGAGCGCCGAGGAAGAACCGGAACAAGGTATGGAGGTGTAAAATTGGCAAAAATCAAAACCTTTGAATTGGATCGCTGGAGTGAGCCGGATGAAAAGCGGCGTGTCCGGCACATCGGCATGGCCGACGCAAAAGAAACCTTTGACAGACTGCAAACGCACCTGGAACTGAAAGGTCTGCTCCCGGATGAGTATTTCCTGTTCTCCGATGAACTGACGGGCGAACTGCCTGAGTTTGACCAGGCGCTCTGTATTCCCAATTTTTGGGCCAGCGAAGGTATCTATCTGGACATTTCCCTGGCCTGCCGCGACAAAGACGGCAAGCGCTATTTTCAAAACTTTGCCACCGGCAAGACATTGGGAGAAACTGCGGACGACTATTACAGGATGTTCCGCATTGCTGCCGAATGTTCCCTGATGCTCAATGGCCGTGGAAATACCTATGAACAGAAAAAAGTGGACATCGTTCTGACCGAACAAGAGGCGGAAGCCGTGGGGACTGTGGTGGATATGGAACTCTGCGGCCACCATCCGCCGGAGGCCGAGGCAATTTTGAACTCTGCGCTGGAGAAGATCGACCGGATTGCCTTTGCAAAAGTCCAGACCATCACCTGTCACGGGAAAGACGATTAGATCCCCAAAGATATGCTGCACTCCATCCTGCGGGAAGCCTGCGAACGGGTTGGAACCCTGGATGAACTGATGGACGCAATGAACCCGAAGGACGGGTATGAAATGCGGCTGTTCATTCAGACACCGGGACGGCAGTTTGCGTTCTACCGTATCCCTGAACGGCTCTCCAATCTGGAGGACTACGCCAATGAGGGCTGCTCTGTTCGAGGAACAAAGGACGAAATCATGGCGGAGATTTTTACCGAGTGGGCGCCCGCCCAAGAAGATCTGGAAGATGACTTTGAACTGTGACAGCCCGCACTTTTCTTTTCATCTGTACCTGCCCGCCCCCCTGCGGGGGCGCCCCGCAACCGGAATCCGCAGGCCACGCCCTGCGGTTCTCGGTTAAGGCAGGAATAGCCGTCATACCTGACGGCGGGCTGACAGCTTGAAAGCAGTGCTTTCAACGGGTTTGCGGGTTTTTGAATCGGTATGACTTTCAAGTTCCGGTGTGATTTTTGTCACACCTCTCTTTTCAGCCATTCTACCCGCCGATTCTAACCATTCTAACGCCGAGAATGTGAGAAGTATTGGTTGGGGCCCGTTGTCTGGTACTCACTCATTTGAAAGGAGGATTGATTTGAAGGAATCGCCCATTAAAACAGAGCGCAAGACGCTCCATCTGCCGGAAGATACAGTTCGGGCGCTCAATAAACTGGCCGCCAAGAATGGGACGGACTTTTCCAAAGAAGTGCGCAGGGCGATTGACGAATATCTGGATTTGGAAACCACCGCCGAAAATATTGACATGATAAACGGGGTCATCCGGCAGGAACTCAGCGGGCAGCTCAAAGCCCTGGGGAACCGGTTGGCCGGACTGATAAATCGCCTGACGATCATATCTGCTGCGGGCTATTATGCTAACATCGCCATAATCGCAGACCTCATTGACCAAGATCGCTATTCGTCCTTTGAAAAAATCGAGTCGGCGGCCCGAAAGCGGGCATTGGCATTCGCCAATCAGAAAAACGCAGATGCACTACGCACTTTCATGGATGACGAGGAAATGCGGAAAGCCATCCATGCCGTACAAGGAGGGTTCCGTGTCGATTCTGATTTATAAGCAGCGGCACCGGCACCCCAACTATAAGAAAACACCGAAAGGCAACTATGCACATATCGGTTACATTGCAACTCGTCCCGGTGCCGTGAAAAATGAGGGGATGCGCCACGGGCTGTTCGGTAAGCTGGAGCCGGGGGCGGTCAAAGAGTTTGACACCTGGCAGGAAGCCGCCCGCCTGGTTCGGGAGCTTTCCTATCGTCGGGTCAATATGTATCGTGGTATTATCTCTTTTTCACCTGAAACGGCCGCCGAATTGGGGCTGTCCGATCACAAAGCGTGGGAGGACTATATCGACCGCCACATTTTGACCCTGGCAAAGTTCAATGGAATCCGGGTGCAGGACTTGCAATGGGTGGCTGCCCACCATAACGAAAAAGGTCATCCCCACATCCATGTGGTGTTCTGGAATAAACATCAGCGAACAATGGTCTCTTTTGTCCATCCAAGCATCCCGGATAAAATCCGAAAACAACTCATTCGAGATACCTTTGCCGAGCGTATCAAAGAGTATTGCGAGGCCAAACAGCAGGCAACGGAACACCTGTCGGCCATCACAGACGAAATGATTGACGAGTTTGAGAAGTACATGGAGCATCTTCACCCGCAGGAATATCGCCGCCTGCGTGAAGCGTTTGGGCGTATCACGGATGATGAGCTGGGGACTTCCCCCTTGGATAGCGTTGTTGGTGCAATGAAGATTGCCCCCTTTCTCTCACGCCTGTTCGCGCTGAAGGAGAAAATGCCGAAAAAGGGACGGCTGTATTACAAATTGCTGCCAGAGGATGTGAAGGTCGAAGTGGATGCCTTTGTTGCCTTCCTGAAAGAAAACAACGAGTACATCCGCAATCTGGTTCAGGACTATGTGGAGAGCAAAACCCGCCTTGCCATGCTCTATGACACCGACCCGACCCACATCAAAGAACAGCAGGAAAAGGCTGTGGCAGAGGCCGATAAGCTGATCGCCAATAAAATTCTCGATGTGATCCGCACCATGCTGTGCAAAGACCATGAGGTCCAGTCTTTTGAATATACAGAGGCCCGGAAAGCCTACTTCACCGAACAGATGATTTGCGAAATTCTAATAGCGCTGGAGCAGACTGCTATGAGTTTTGACATGGAATACGACGACCGGCAAAAGGCCATGAGTACCGAACTGTCAAAGGCGGCCCGAAAAGAGTGGTATCTGCGGCATAAGGACAAAGGTATAGAACCGTGAGTTAATCAAAAAACTAATGTTTACTGTAAAAGTCACTTGAAAAAGTTGATATTTGTCATAAAAAGTCGCTGCAAAAAGTTTTGAGTTGATTGTAAAAGTCGCTTGAAAAAGTTGTTGCTTTCGCATATACTATAAATAGGGCAAGGAGGCGAAAGCAATATGCTGAAACGAAAAATTGAACAAAGGTTAGCTGATTGGAAAAATTCTGAGAACCGTAAGCCATTGATTATCAAAGGCTGCCGTCAGTGTGGAAAAACATTTTCAGTTCTTGACTTTGCCAAGAAGAATTACAAGAATGTCGTATATCTGAATTTCTTTCAAAATCCAGATTATGCTTCGGTGTTTTCTGGCTCTCTGGAAGTGGACAATATCGTAATGCTACTGTCTGCTTTGCTGGGAAGTGAAGCGGTATTTGAAAGCGGCCAGACGGTAATTGTCCTGGACGAGATTCAGGAGTGTCCAGAAGCACGGACAGCCCTGAAATTCTTTCGGATTGACGGGCGCTATGATGTGATTGGAACGGGTTCTCTGCTGGGCGTAAAGGGATATGGCAAGGAGCCAAAGTCTATCCCGGTAGGTTCTGAAACAGTCATTGATATGTACCCTCTGGATTTTGAAGAATTTCTGTGGGCCAATGGGATCACTGACCCTGTGATTGGAATGCTGAAACAATGTCTGGAAAAGGAAACGCCGGTTCCAGAGGCTCTGCATAACCGCATGAAACAGCTTCTTTTGCAATATGTGGTGGTTGGCGGTATGCCGGATGCCGTACAGACCTTTGTTGATACAAAGCAAATGGATGAAGTCTTGCGCATCCAGCGGGATATTGTGCGATCCTATGAGGATGATATGGTAAAGTATGCGGAACGAAAAGACAAGTCCCGTATTAAGGAATGCTTTCAGTCTATCCCCAAGCAACTCAGCAAGGAAAATAAGAAGTTCCAGTATTCTGTTGTGAAGAAGGGTTCAACTGCATCGCAATATCTCGGAAGCCTGCAATGGATTGAGGACGCGGGAATCATTACCCGCTGCTATAATCTCTCCATCACAGAATTGCCTTTGGACGGAAATGCAGAAGAAGATGTGTTCAAGGTCTATATGCGCGATTGCGGGCTGTTTGTTAGTATGTTGGAGGATGGCACGCAATACGACATTCTGCAAGGAAACCTGTATGGGTACAAAGGAGCAATTTTTGAAAATCTGATTGCTGATATTTTTGGGAAAATGGGCCGCAAACTTTACTATTTCCATAAAGACAGCGGCTTGGAAGTTGATTTTGTTATTCGGTATCAGGGGCAATGTACTCTGGTTGAAGTAAAAGCCGCAACAGGAAACACAAAAAGTACAAAGACTATTTTGCGGCATCCTGAAAAATATCATGTGAACAGCGCCATCAAACTGGGGGATTACAATGTGGGAAGAACCGACCAGCTTCTGACCCTGCCGTTGTATATGGCGTTTTTGCTCACAGCCCTTTAACTCTATAATGCGAGATGAAAAAGCAGTCCTGCGGGGCTGCTTTTTCTGTTTTCAAATGATTTTGAAAAGCAAAAAGTGACCGGCCGCCCGGTTCCAGAAAGGAGAAAGGATGATAGAAGCGAACACTTCCTATAAGCAAAATGGTGTGCCGGTGTCGATTCCGAGCGGTTCGTATGGCATTGCCCGTTTGACGGTCCACCAATATGAATACCCCAAAGGCCACCCCTGCCATAACTGTCCCTATACCCTGCGCACCTCTGTCCCGTCCTGTATGTTCCCTGAACGAAGGGACGGCGGCTGTCTATGGTACGATCTGAAAAAACAGCGGCGCCCGCCGCTGCCTGCGGTTTACCCCAAAAATCAGGCGGCGGCAGAGCGCATTTTTGCTTTCGTTGAAGTTCTCAAAGATGTAATGAAGCGAAAAGGTTATCAGGAAAGGAGGAAACCGATTGCGAAATAAAACCGATTTTTACAGACTGTTCTTTGAACAGCTTGCCCGGCGCGGCTTTGATGTGAAGCGGTCCCAATCTTCCGATTACATCGCTGATATTTATTTCAAGAACCAGCTTGTGGCCTATTTCTCCAAAGCCGATACGGTGATCCAGAACCCCTTTGTCACAGTCAAGGACAAACTCATTCGCCTTATCAACGATACGGCCCAGGACACGGCGAACAAAGCGGGTATCTGCCGCGACTGTCCTTATACTGACGCCAATGAGAAACTTCCCAATGGCTCTTATAAGCTGGCAGAATACAATGGCGTGACTCTCGCCTGCAAGGAGCATCATCTGTTTGGCTATGTGTTCTCCACCTACCGCACCGCCCCGGATTCCGGCGAAATGATGGCCCGCCAGATTTTTTACAACAAGGAATTTGCAGGACAGGATTTCGCCAAACGGAGCGGTTTGGTGGATGAACGTGCGCTGTTCACCGAAGAAGAACTCCTGGTCCTTCATGCGGGCTTGGTTAAGATGAGCATACTCGATCAGGATGTTTCCAACGAGGCCCGTGAATCTGTGGAACGGATTCTTGACAAAATCGAGGACATTATCCCGGAGCTGCGGGAGCAGGAAATGGAGTTTGACTTTGATATGGAGTTCGGCCAGCAGGAAGAAATGGAGATTGGAGGATAGCAAGAATGAGCAGCAAGAGGAATCAGACCATCGCTATCGCCCGTTTCCTGATGTATAAATACGGGCTGAACCAGCAGCTTGAGGGCATGACGGACGAAGAATACCTGGCGCGTCCCATTGGCTTGGAGGTGGGGCAATATGTAGCTGACCTGATGAAATACTGCCCGGAGCATATCGTCGATCAGGTCATGGAACATCAGGATGATCTTTTGCGGCGCCTTGGTACGGATTACCTCACCGTCATAGCCTATATGCCTTATGAGGAAGATGGAGGGACAAAGTATGCGTGATGGACGCCCGAATCCTGATATTTGGGGAAACATCATCACCTGCGGGGAGATTGCCGTGGGCATTTATGAGATTGTCGGCACAAAGAAACGTGGGCTGGAAGTGCCGAAGGCTGTTGCCGAGGAAATTCTGCCGGAATCTGTGATGGAACAGGCTGAACAGGACGGTGAAAGCCTTTGTTTTACTGACCCGGTTTCCAACGCTATCGTTGCGGACGCCCTGCTGGAACAGGAACTTGTCACCGATCCGCAGGCGGTGGCCCGTCTGGACGCAATCCGGCAGCTCGATGATGTGGCCTATGATGCGGCCTTTGAACCGCCTGTTTCAGACTATGAGCTGGACGGGCTGGACTTGGAAAGATAGGAGTTTTCAATGAAAATCCTGGACTTCGACCTGGAAGGAAGTCACTTCATCATCGAAGCAGACATTTCGCCGCGCCAAGAGGCGGATGATGATATGGAGTGTCAATGGCTCCGGTACGACTTTGATAACACGCAGGTTTATAAGGAAACGGACGGCGCTGTTTCGCCGTTCCAAATTACAGCCGTTGCCTGGGCTGGCTATCAACTGACTGCCGATCATGCGTTGAAAGATGTGATCGGACGCATTTCCCGCAATGAAACCGGCAAGCTGACCGTTCATTATATCTGCCCTGAACTTCAAGAATTTTTTGATGAACTCAAAAAGTATCCGGCTATCAGCGGGGAACGAACGATTCCATATTTCATTTTTCACGACGGCGACATTGCAAGACTGGCCTATGCGACCAATGAGTTTCTGTATTACGAGGACAGTAACTATATGCCGCTGATGTTCCGTACCGTTGACGGAACTCTTGTTTCCGACAATGAATTTGCCGATATGGGGCTGTATGAATCCGAGGAAAATGTCGAGAACGGCACAGAACACATTTTGCCGTTCACAGATTACGGTTCCGATGTGGAAAGCGCCTGTGATTTAGAGGACGAGGAAGATCTGGAAATTTGAAACTCAGAGGTTTGCGGGCTATGTTCCGTGGCCGGTGGGCAGTTTTCATCGACTTTTGCACCGTCCATCTGTTGGGTGGATGGGCTTAATTTGGAAAGGTAGGTGTTATTTTGAGGCTGGTCTATATTTCTTCCCCTCTGCGGGGAGATATGGAAAAGAACAAGGAAAAGGCAAAGGACTACTGTGCTTATGCGGCATCCTGCGGCGTGATTCCCTTGGCGCCGCATACGATTTTCACGCAATATCTGAATGATGCGGTGCCGGAGCAGCGGGAACAGGGTCTGCGAATGGGTCACGAACTGCTGGAGCGCTGCGATGAACTCTGGGTAATGGGCGACACCATCTCTCAGGGAATGAAGGACGAAATTGGCCTGGCTACTTTTCTGCAACTCCCGATTCTCTATGTATCCGATGATATGGTGAAGAATCAGAAAATGATCCGCCAGTCGGATCGCCCTCTGGACATAAATGACTGCATCCCCGACAGTAGCCAGTACAACTACGAAAATCAATTTCTGGTTCTCAAACCTGGGGTGAGCAGCAAGGGCAAGGACATGACTGCCGACGACTCCATCTGGTATGCCCGTAACGGTTTTGGATGTATTTATAGAGCCAGAGGTCAGGCTGTGTATGCAGAAAGCCTGTTGACCGGCAAATACATTCATTGGGAACGACATGACTTCTGTGGCATCGTCAAACCGGAAAGTTTGAAAGAATGGATTCTGGATAAGCCGGTCAGGAATGAGGCTGCCGAAGAACTCACCAAGTTTGTCACCCCTGAACTTATCAGCGCAGCCAAGCAAAACCATACTGCTTGCGGCTATCCTTTTCTAATCGGGTATGCCCCTGCGGAGGGCGGTCTGCATGAAGCGTTCTGCCTGGACCCCGATCCGGTCAATCTTGCATCTTTTATTGTGAAGATGGGGAAAGAGCGCGGCGACCTGATGATTTGTACTCCGTTGGATACCCCGTTTTTGAACACCTTCGGGACATTCATTGACCGCTGCGAGGATCAGGACTTTTTGCAAAAGCATCTATTGCCGGTCCTGATTCCCATGCAGATGGGCGAAACGGAGCCGCAGGCAATCAAGCTGACCGAGGATCAAGGCAATGAAGCGTTTCTGGATGATTTTGCGGTTGAGGATGATATGGAATTATGAAAACAAAGCCTAAACTGATGGTATGTGCGCTGATCTTCGTTTCCGGCGCAATTCTCAATCTGTTTTTCTCCACAGCGGTTCATGGCCTGCTGACAAGAGAGATTACCCGGCTGTCGCTTCTCCCTATCGGGGACTGCCTTGCCAGTCTGTTTTCCAACCGCCAGCACATGATGTTGTATCTGTGCCTGCAAGGGTTTGTAAGTGTGTTGGCTGTTATGTTCTTCCTGACCAACATGAGGCCGTATGAATCAGACCTGGACACGATCACCCCGGAAATTCAGACCCCCAGAGCCGTGGGCCAATACCAGCATGGTTCGGCTCGGTGGATGACTGACTCCGAGAAGGACAAAGCATTTGATAGCTATATTCTTGACCCGCACAATCCAACGATCCGGCAGCTCTTAGATACCGGATACGATGGCTTGGACTTTCTCAAAGAAAAATAAGGGAGGCGATAAATTGAAGTTGAACCTTCATCCCAAAGGTATTCCCAAACTGGAGCCTTTGGGAACGGATACTCCGCTGAAAAAAGGCGGTGTGGTGGTAGGTATGCGAAAGGAGGGCGATAAAGAAAAAATCTATTTTGTCGGTGATGACTGCCACCTGCTCTGTGTCGGCGCGACACGTTCAGGAAAGTCAAGATGTCTGGTCCTTGAAAGCATTTGCCTGTTGGGACTTGCCGGAGAATCCATTTTTTGCTCCGATCCCAAAGCCGAATTGTTCCACTACACCGCTGATTTCCTGAAAAAGTTGGGTTATGAGGTCTTGGTGCTGGACTTCAAGAACCCCGAAAAGAGTATGCGCTACAATCTGCTCCAGCCCATCATTGACGCCATCAATGAGGGCGACACCGACCGGGCAGAGATCCTGGCCTGGGACTTGACGAACAATCTGGTGGGCAAGCCGGAGGGCGAAAAAATTTGGACGAACGGTGAATGTTCCATCATAGCGGCCGCCATTCTTTGCGTGGTATGTGACAACCAAAAACGGCCGGAATTTCAGAACATGACCAATGTGTATTGGTTCATTTCGGAAATGTGCCGTACCATCGGGAACAAGATGCCGCTGTTGGAGTATGTGAAGAAACTCTCTCCATCCCACCCGGCGCGGGCGCTTCTGTCCATTTCCGATGTGGCGCCGTCCCGCACCAGAGGCAGCTTCTACACCTCTGCCCTGACCACCTTGCGGCTGTTTACCTCGAAGTCCATCTATGCGATCACCCATACCAGCGATTTTACCCTTACAGATATGGGCAGCAAGAAGCAGGCGTTGTTTGTAATCCTGCCGGACGAGAAAACCACCTTCTATCCCATTGCTTCTCTTATTGTGTCGCAGCAATATGAGCTTCTGGCAGAGGCAGCAGACAGGCGCGGCGGGCGTCTGGAGCGCCGTGTCAACTTCATCCTTGACGAGTATGGCAACTTCACTCCCATCAGCGACATGACCAACAAACTGACCGTGGCGGCTGGCCGTGGGATGCGATATGCGCTGTTTGTGCAGGGCTTCGACCAACTGAAAGAAAAGTACAGTGACAATATCGCCAACACGATCAAAGGCAACTGTCAGGTATGGGCGTACCTGCAAAGCGATGACCCGGAAACGCTGCGGGAGATGTCCGACAAACTCGGCAGCTACACCACATCCAGTTACCAGCTTTCGGCCAGCAACGGCAAATACACAACCCCCTCTAACTCCCAGAGCGTCAGCCTGACCGAGAGAAAGCTGCTCAATACCGATGAGGTCCGGCGCGTAAAGCGTCCCCATCAAATCATCACCAGCCGCGACCATCCCGCTATGATGTATGCACCCGACCTTTCTCAATGGATGTTCAACAAGATGTTGGGGTTGGGTGATATGGAGCATAACCGCAGGCTGCGGGAAGAACGGGAACAGAAACGGCCAATCATCACCGACACGAAACAGGAAATCGCATTGTGGAACATCTGGATTTACTACCAGAAAGACATTATGCGCCGCCTTGCACAGCAAAAGGGCGCTATGGGCGGCGGCCTTGATGATGATTAACTCATAGGAGGTCTTGAATGAAAGAGAAAATCAACCAGACGGCGGGCAGGCTGAAACAGACTGTCCGGGCGGCAGGTGCTGGAATCGCCACACTTGCCGCCTCTTTTTTTATGTCCGCACCGGCCTATGCTGCCGGTGTGCAGGATAGCCAGATCGTCAAGGGAACCGAGCAGTTGATCGGTGATGTGACGACCTGGCTGATGGTGATGGCGCCGGTTGTGGCCGGTCTGCTTATCATCTATTTCTGCATCCGGCGCGGCATGGCTGACGAGATGGATCAGAAAAAGTGGAACAACCGCATTGTGGTGGCGGTGGTGTCCTGCATTGGCGCCGTACTCGGTTCCGCCACCCTGAACCTGATTCTCGGCTACTACCAGTAAGCCGGGATACATTCCGTAGTACAGGCGATTTCCGCGCCTTGCTAAATAAATCACTTTATTAACAGGAGGAAAAAACTATGGCTAACTTCATCCGCAACACTCAGGTTAAGGCTATGACTTCTATCTGGACTGCCAAGCAGAAGGCCCGTGAGCTGGCCGACCGCACGGCGGCGGCGCTGACCGACCGCACCGGTCAGGGTACGCTGGATGTGGCGATTACTGTGCTGATCTCCATCGTCCTGGGCGCCCTGATCCTGGCCGGTCTGTACCTGATCGTGGACGACACCGTGCTGCCCACCATCACCCAGCGCATCAAGGATATGTTCAACTACGGCGGCTGATCGGAACAAGCAGCGGCGGGGCCATCGGCCCCGCCCTAATTTTTGACAGGAGGTTTTTCAATGGAGTTCAAAGCGGAAATCAAAAAGACTTTTACCGGTCCCGACAAACTGCGGGCGGTGTGCAGCGTGGTCCTGGATGACTGCTTTCTGGTGAAGAATGTGCGGGTCGTCGAGGGCGAAAAGGGGCTGTTTGTGTCCCTGCCCAGCCGCCGGAATGTCAAGGGCGAGTGGGTGGAGCATTGCTTCCCTATGACGAAGGAACTGCGGGCGAAGCTCTCCGCTGCCGTGCTGGAAGCGTATGAGGCCGCCGTGCAGAACGAGGAAGCTGCTGCGTCCTGATTACTGCCCCATATTCCAATCCCTATTGGGGGCGGCCGAGCGCCGCCCCCAGAAAGGAGGTGGTTGCTGATTGGAATATATCTTAGTGCTGCTGATTGTGGCCCTGCTGAATGGAGCAATCGCCTACATTGATGGGCTGATGGAAGGGATCATCCCTCTTACCCTGTATGCAGAGCAGTATATGTCCACTTTGGCCGGGGTTGATCTGTTTCAATCCCTGTTTGACATTGTGTTCGGCTTTGGTGTGTCCCTGATTGTGCTGAAGTTCCTGAAAAAAGGCTTTGAAACCTATGTACTGTGGTCGGACGGGGATGCAGATGAAGAACCCATAGCCATTCTCACAAACTTCTTCAAGGCAATGGCGGTAGCGATCTGCTTTCCCACCATGTATGACTGGCTTGCCACGATTGTAGAGGAAATGAGCAATAAAATGTTGGAGGCCATCGGCCTTGCCACCGCTTACGATTGGGCTGGCTGGGTATCCGGCATCTCGACGATGGGACTTGTGACGGCCATCTTTGGTCTGGTATTTGTCATCGTCTATTTCATTCTGTATTTCCAATTCCTGATGCGCGGGCTTGAAATCCTGATCTTGCGAGTGGGCATTCCGTTGGCCTGCGTTGGTCTGATTGACAATGACAAAGGTGTATTCAAGCCCTACATGAGCAAGTTCTTCCAGTCTGCGCTCTCTGTGGTAATTCAGGTTTCTCTTGCGAAATTGGGGGTTGGCCTGATGATGAATATGCACATCTTCTGGGGCGTGGCCTGTATGATTCTTGCGGTGCGGACACCGAAGTTCCTTCAGGACTTCCTCATTACGACCGGTGGCGGTGGCGGCGGCGCCATTGTCAACAACGCATACCATTCTGTACGGCTGGTGCAGATGGTCAAGGGCATGGGAAAGTGAGGTGATGGCCGATGGTGACAATGGACGATATTTCAAATGCCATCATCCTGCTTGTGCGTGTTGGTGCGGTCGCCCGTTTCATCTACTGCCTGGTGCGTTTGACCGCAGCCGAGGAACAAGCAGCGCAGTATAAAAAGCGCGCCCGCAACACGGTGATCTTCTACATCATCGCAGAATCCATCTGGCAGATCAAAGACCTGATTCTGTACTATTATTCCTGACAGGAGGTGCAAATGGACGAAGATTTGAAACTCTACATCCCTCTGGGCGTGAAGCCGGAGGCCGAACTGTTTACCGGCTTTGGGAAAAAGCAGCTTTTTCAATCCATTGTGGGGTCCCTGGTGATGGGCGGCATAGCGGCGCTGGCCTGGCTTTTTACCGGCAATGTGACCACTACCGTTATCCTGGCCCTGGCCGGTATCTTTGGCTCTGTGATGATGACTACCAAAGACCAGAGCAATTTGTCCGTGGTAGATCAGGTGCAAAACCTGATTCGCTTTTTACGCGGACAGAAAATCTACCCGTATCGTTACGGGGATGAATGGGGGCTTGAGTGATGTACGCAACCATTCCGGTCTACTACCCCTCGCTGGAGGAAGCCGCCCGAAAGGATGAAGCGGCTCTCTGGTGTGACAGCTACAACATCAATATGTCCTGCCGCAACTTCATTCAGGATAAGGCCATGACTGCCTTTAATACCCGTGAACTGGACGCCTTTATTGAAGAATTGGTGCGTTGTTATGGAACAGAGCGGGCGATGTATGTGCTGTCCCGTACCATCCAGTTTTCCGATTGGGACGCGCGGTTCGATAAGGCCGTGCTTGACCGAGCGGGCAAAACGGACTTCCCCGACGCAAGAGAGCCGAGGGAGGCACATCAGGTAGACCCGACCACCCGATATGTCACGGAGATTGATCCGTGTGTTGTAAATGCCGTCTTTGTGAAGCTGATGGAGCTTGAGGACGAACAGGAAGAAACCAACCACATGAATGAAATCGAGCAGGATGAGCTTGACGAGGATATGACGGCAGAACTGTGAGGCTGCCGATGAAGCAGATGACATTTCTGGATTTCTTCGCAGGCATCGGCGGTTTCCGCAAGGGCTTTGAGCTATGCGGGATGCGCTGTGTGGGGCATTGTGAGATTGATAAGTATGCCGACCGCAGTTACAGAGCCATTCACAATGTAAAGGAGGATGAATGGTATGCAGCCGACATCACAAAAGTCGCCCCCGCAGATCTCCCCAGAGCAGACCTGTGGGCAGGAGGATTCCCGTGTCAGGATATTTCGGTCGCTGGCCGCCAGCGAGGGCTTGACGGAGCAAGAAGTGGACTCTTTTTTACACTTGCTCAACTCGTCAAAGGCCAAAGTCCTGAAAATCGACCCACATGGATTGTCCTTGAAAATGTTAAGAATCTCCTATCCATTCATGGAGGATGGGACTTTGCGACCGTTCTCGATACGCTGGCCTCACTCGGCTATCATATCGAATACGGACTGCTCAATACAAAGTATTTCGGCCCCCCTCAAAATCGTGAGCGAGTGTTCATTGTCGCTTGCCGACATCCTGGAGCCGGACGCGGACCCAAAATATTTCCTGTCCCCGCAGGCAGTGGCAAAGCTCTTATCCAACTCATAGGCGGTATGCAGGGGCAGCGCGTCTATGACCCGGCAGGCATCAGCGTAACAATGGCTGCACAGTCTGGTGGCTGGGGAGGAAAGACCGGCCTGTATTTCGTTGACCTTTGCAATGGTAATCCCAAGCTGACCGATCATGCCCGCTGCATCAAGGCCAAGTATAACAGCGGCATTACCAACCGTGGCGGGGACAATTCCGGTGTTCTGATCTCTCCCGCAGGGATGGACAAGGATGCGGTTCTGTCCTTTGTGGACATTTGCACCGGGAAGGCGAAACTCACCAGAGAAGCCCGTTGCATCCTCTCCGCCTATAACCGCACCATCAGTAATTGGGGCGGCAGTTCCGGGGTGTTCTATGGCTGCCGTGCTGTCGTGACCCCAGATCGGGAAGAAAAACGGCAAAACGGACGGAGAATCAAGAACTGCGGGGAGCCGTCTTTCACCGTTACGGCGCAGGATCGGCATGGAGTGCTATTTCAAGACTGCGATGAGTGTCCCTACGGGGTGCAGATTCGAGAAGCGACAAAGAAAGGATATGATATTGCCCGCTGCGGCGACAGTATCAACCTTTCTTTCCCGGAGAGCAAGACGCGGCGCGGACGGGTCGGCAAAGACCTTGCCACGACGCTGGAAACCTCTTGTAATCAAGGCACAGCTTTTGCCGGGTGCGGCCTGATCCGCAGGCTGACGCCCCGTGAGTGCTGGCGACTGCAAGGCTTTACGGACGAGATGTTTGATAAGGCACGGGCAGTTAATAGCGACAATCAGCTATACCGGCAAGCCGGTAATTCCGTGACGGTGCCTGTAATCTACGCCATTGGGAAACAAATCCTTGCCGCACAGAAGGCATTGGAATGTGGAGTATAAGATGTTTCAGAAAAATTGGAACCCGTGGCCCATTTTTATCGGCATGGCGGTCGCAATGACCGCCCCCGCCCCCCGCTTACGGAATAA